>Ga0111179_1017_pt1 | contig 17717 bp, 11 predicted proteins | sample DeeMarSWOR324_28_FD_80226 | JGI IMG/M metagenome (GOLD analysis project Ga0111179, IMG submission 80226) | Dehalococcoidia bacterium SM23_28_2
CGACCAGACGGCGATGTCCAGGCCGTTGCCCAGGGCCACTGTGTGCAGCCGCTCCATCTTAGCCCGAGTCGGCAGCTCTGCGCCATCCAATTGATAGCGCCGGTCCAGACGACGATACTTGGGCTGGCCGAGGTTGGTGTATGCCAGGAGTTCCCAGCGCTCGACGCCGTTCAGCTCGTCGCGGATGTAGGCGGCCAGGCGGGCAATGTTGTCCTCGTCGTCGGTGTAGCCGGGGATGATCGGCGTGCGAACCCACATCGGGATCCCCCGCTGGGCGATGCGCCCGGCGTTCTCCAGAATGCGATCGGGATAGACGCCGGTGGCCTGCCGATGGCGCTCCCGGTCGATCATCTTCAGGTCGTAGAGGACGAGGTCGACGAAGGGGAGGACACGCTCGTAGACCGGCCAGTCGGCGTGGCCGCAGGTGTCTAGAGCGGTATGCATCCCGTCCCTGTGACAGAGCTGCAGGAGCGCCTCTACGAACTCGGCCTGCATAAGGGGCTCGCCACCAGATAGGGTGACTCCCCCGCCGGACGTCTCGTAGAAGGCGCGGTCCTTGGCCACCTCGGCGTGGAGCGCCTCGGCCGTCCACTCCCGCCCGATAACCTCCAGGGCGGCCGCCGGGCAGGCCTCCTGGCACAGCCCGCAAACCGTGCAGCGCTCCCTGTCCAGACGCATCCCCTCCGGCACCAGCTCCAGGGCATCCTCAGGACAGACCGCCAGGCACTCGCGGGCACCGATGCAGCGCACGTCGTACCATACCAGCTCCGGCCGGGGAGAGAGCCCCTCCGGATTGTGGCACCACTTACAGCGCAGAGGGCAGCCCTTCATGAAGACGGTCGTGCGGATGCCCGGCCCGTCCTCCGTGCTGAAGCGCTGGACGTTGAAGGTGATGCCGCTGGGCATGGTCTACTCGTAGACTTTCTCTTCCAGCTTGTCCGCCTCAAGCGCGTCGGCCTCCACGTCACGTCCCTGCCAGGGGAGGCCCAGCTCCCGGTAGTACTCGTGCTGGATAATGAGATTCATGATCTCGCTGGTGCCCGTCCAGATCATGGACAACCGCGCGTCGCGCAGCAGCCGCTCGATCGGATAGACGTTGGTGTAGCCGATGCCGCCCATGATCTGCATGGCGTGGTTGATGATCTCCCAGCCTGACTCCGTGACGAACTTCTTGGTCTCGGAGACCAGGCGGCGGAGGCGCCCCGCCTCGTCGCCGGCGTCGATGCAGCGGGCGCTAAAGTGAACCATCGCCCGGCAGGCATCGAGGAGGGTAATGCTATCAGCCACCCTGAAGCTAACCCCCTGGAAGGCACGGATCTTCTGGCCGAAGGCCTTGCGGCGGTCGCTGTAGCGGGCGGCGATGTCCAGGGCTGATCGGGCCCCACCGAGTGCGCCCGCTGCGCTGGTCATCCGCTCGGGGATCATCATCTGGTAGAAGATCTCGGCCCCGCCGTGCTCCCGGCCGATGAGGTTCTCCCTCGGCACGCAGACGTCCCGGAAGTAAACCCGGCCGGCTCCACCGCCGCGGGTGCCCATCAGGCCGTAGACGTGCTGAACCTCGACTTCAGGCCCCTTCTCCACGATGAAGGCGCTGAGCGACTGGCGCGAGGGGCCGTCCGGGTTGGTGCGCGCATACACCAGGAAGAAGTCAGCCCCTTCGGCGCCGACGATGAATCGCTTCTGGCCGTTGAGCACGTAGACATCGCCCTCGCGCCGCGCCGTGGTCGTCGCCCCGAAGAAGTCGGAGCCGCCTCGCGGCTCGGTGAGAGCCTCGGCCACGGTGAGCCGGCCTTCGAGGGCAGGGCGCAACCACTTCGCCTTCTGCTCCGGTGTGCCGAAGACGTTCAGCGCCTCACCGACGATGCTGACCAGGGAGTAGAGACAGGGCAGTGATCCTCCCAGCACGCCCACCTCCGCCAGGGCCACCACCTCTTCCGACCAACCCAGCCCACGGCCGCCGTACTCCTCGGGGAAGCGCAGGCCCAGCAGCCGGCGGCGGGCGGCCGCTTCTATGAACTGACGAGGGTAGTGCACCCGCTCGGCATCCATGTCCAGGATGAGCTGACGGGGCACATCGTCACGCGCGAAAGCGCGCACTTCGTCGCGCAGGCTCTTCTGTTCCTCAGTGAGCAGAACGTCCAGCATTATGTCCCCTCCTTTGACGGTTGCAGGCGCGCCATGCGAAGTCATGACGCACCAGCGCGCTTCGGCAACGGCCTACAGCCCGTGCGCCTCACGGGCAATGATCTCGTCCTGAATCTCCTTCCCCAGCATGACGAAGTAGGCGTTGTAGCCGGTCACCCGCACCAAGAGATTGCGATATGTTTCCGGATCGGCCTGAGCCGCACGCAAGGTAGCGGGGTCCAGGACGTTGATCATCAAAGATGTGCCGCCCACCCGACCGTAGGCGCGTAGCAGGGCGGCAAGCTTCGTCCGGTGGTCCGCGTCTCGAACCAGAGATGGGCTGAGATTGATGGTGTGGGAGGCGCCATTGGGAGCGGTCTCCATCCCCAGGTTGCCCACCGACTTGATGATCGCCGTGGGGCCCTGGCAATCGGCGCCGTTGACGGGGCACACACCGTTGGAGAGAAACGTCCCCCGCTTGCGGCCGTCGGGTGTGGCAGCGGTAGAGGGAGCGTAGGCGATCCAGTAATTCCAGGAGAGGTAGCCACCTCGATAGCGCCGCCCGCTGGCCGGCGCGGTATGCTTGAAAGCTTCCTCTGTCCAGAACCGAGAGACCTCACAGGCGATGTCATCGACGTAGGGCTCGTCATTGCCGAACTTGGGTGCCTTGCTGACCAGCGTCTGGCGCAGCGACTCGTACCCCTCGAAATTAGCTCCGATGGCCGTCAACAGCTCACCCATGTCGACGCTCTTGTCATCGTAGACCAGCTTCTTGACGGCCGCCAGGGAGTCCACCGCCGTGGCCAGGGCGATGCCCTCCACGGTGATGTAGTTGTGCACTGCCCCGCCGGCGGTGATGTCGCGGCCACTGTCGGCGCAGCCATCGACCAGCGCGCTCAGGTAGGGCGTCGGCTCCAAGGCAGCGCGGATGGCGTCGGCCCCGTTGTTGCAGTCGATCAAGCGCTCCAGAAGCGCTTTGAGCTGGGCCTTGAAGGCAGCAAGGAAGGCGGAGAAGTCGGCGAAGCGCCTGGGGTCACCGGTGGATGGCCCCACCCGCTTGCCTGTCTGCATGTCTCTGCCGTCGTTCAGGGTCAGCTCCACCGCCTTGGCGATGTTCAGGTTCACATCCACTGTGCCCGATCGATCGTTGCCCTGGAGGGTGTTCTCCAGGCAACCGACCGGCGCGTAGTCCCAGAGTTCGTCCTTGGGCAGCCCCTGCCATTCGAGGCCCCGTATGGAGGCCTCGTCGAAGTTGAGGAGGAAGGGAGAGCCCTGAGCCCTGGCGATCAGCTCCACGACCCGCTGGAGCAGGTCGTCGGGCGTGTTGTCGTGGAGGCGCACGTTGGGCTTCGGCTCCAGAAGGTTCATGTCCTCGATGACGTCCAGCATGAGCCAGGTGAGCGGATTGCTGACATCCTCACCGTTGGGGCCCAGGCCGCCGAGGGTGACAAGCTGCCCGAAGCCGGAGTTGATCCCCTGATTGGTGCCCACCCGGCCCTGGTAGTCGTAGGCGTAGTTGTGCTTGATCCAGTAGCACTGGAGCAGCTCCCTCGCCTCATCGCGCGTTATCTGCCCCGACTCGATGTCGCGCTGATAGTAAGGATAGAGATACTGGTCGATGCGGCCGTGAGAGACGCCGGGCCCAGGATATGACTCCGCTGCCATTATCAGCATGTGGCTGAACCAGAGGGCCTGCAGCGCCTCGTAGAAGGATTCAGCCGGCTCCCAGGGCACCCTCCGGCAGATGGCGGCGATCCGCCGCAGCTCCTCACGACGGCGCTCATCGGGTTCCTCCGCCGCTAGCCGCTCGGCCTCATCTGCGTAGCGAGAGGCAAACAGCGCCGCCGCCTGGCAGGAGACGATCAGCGCCCGCAGGAGATCCTTCTTCCTGCCTCGCGCCTGCTGAAGCTTCTCCTCCAGCTCAGCCACGATCCCCCGGAAACCGAGGCGGAGGACCTTCGGGTAGTTGGGGATGAGATGGCCGGGCACAGCGCCGCAGTTGCCGACGCCCAAGCTATTGAGCTCCTCCGCCTTCCGACGCCAGCGCTTGACCATCGTCTTCCAGCGTCGACCCTCTCGCCGGTTGTGCGTCTTGGACAGGGCGGTGTTGGAGTAGGAGCCAACGATCAGCTCACCGTCCAGGATCTTGACTGGCAGGTGCTTCTCCACAACCGTTCGGAAGAAGAGAGCCCGCCGCACGACGAGCGGCCCCCGCCAGAAGCCCGGCGGCAGCTCCACGTGCTCGGCGGCAGCCAGCAGGCTATCCTGGTAGGCGTCCAAAAAAGCATACAGCTCAGGGACAACGGTCCAGTTGTGGGGCGACCAGACCTCGTCCCAGGGCGTCCCGCTGGTATAGGGACGCACCTCGTTGCGGAAGTAGTCCCTCGAATAGAAGGAGAAGAACTCCTCACGCAGGCGGCGGGTCCGCGGGGAGAGAGAGGGGGAGGCGGACCAGACGGTAGAAGCGACCATCACCATTGCTCTCCTGCCGCGGCTACAGCCACGAGCCGCGTTAAGTAAATTATACAGTGTCTGGCGGTTACTCGCCCATGACCTTGACCACCACCCGCTTGCGGCGCTGGCCGTCGAACTCGGCGTAGAAGACCTGCTCCCAGGGGCCTAGGTCCAGCCTCCCTTCGGTGATAGGCAGCACGACCTGATGGTGGACCAACGTTCGCTTGAGGTGAGCGTCGCCGTTGTCCTCGCCGGTGCGGTGGTGCTTGTAGTCCTTCCGATAGGGTGCGAGTCTCTCTACCCACTCCCAGAAGTCCTCCCAAAGGCCGTCCTCGTGGTCGTTGACCCAGATGCCAGCGGTAATGTGCATGGCGCTCACCAGGCAGAAGCCCTCCTGAACGCCCGATTTCTTGAGCACGGCCTCCACGTCACCGGTGATGTTCGCCAGATGGTGTCGGCTTCCGGTATTGAACCACAGATATTCGGTGTAGCTCCTCATGGGTCACCCTCCCATTGCCAAATGCCCTTTGGTCGCCCTTCCTCCCAATATTGGGTCGGAGCCGCTCAGGCCCCACCCAAATGTGCCATCTTTGCATGTTACAATGCTAGCTGCCATAATAGGGAAGCTTCCACACGTTGAGGGTTGTAGAGGAGGCAACGATGGACTTCCGGTTTAGCGAAGAGGAGGAAGCCTTCCGCAAAGAGGTAAGAGAATTCCTCCGGAAGGAATGGACTCTCACCGACTATGATCTGGACAACCAGGAGCACTGGGATGCAGCCAAAGAGCTGGAAAGGAAACTTGGTGCCAAGGGATGGCTCTGCATGGCCTGGCCGAAGGAATACGGCGGCCTGGGCGCCAGCCACATGCACCGACTGGTGTTCCAGGAGGAAATGGCCTCTGCCCACGCGCCCATCCTAGACGGTCAGGGTGTGTACATGGTGGGGCCGTGCCTGATGGCCATGGGCACTGAAGAACAGAAGCGACGCTTCCTGCCGCCCATCGCCCGCAGCGAGGTTGTCTGGGTCCAAGGGTTCAGCGAGCCCAATGCCGGCTCTGACCTGGCTAGCCTCCAGACTCGCGCCGTGCTCGACGGCGATGACTACGTAGTCAACGGACAGAAGACCTGGACCACCAGAGGCCATCGCGGCGACTGGATACACCTTATGGTTAGAACAGATCCCAATGTCCCAAAGCATAAGGGCATCTCCTACCTTCTGGTAGACATGCGATCGCCTGGCGTCAGCATCAACCCTATCGTCAACATGGCGGGGCGGGCTGACTACTACGAGGTCTACTTCGACAACGTGCACGTGCCTAAGAGCAACCTTGTGGGCAAAGAGAACGAGGGTTGGCGCGTGGCCCTTACCACCCTGGCCTTTGAACGATCCGCCATTGGTTCCTATGCTGTCCAGACCCGTGAGATTCTCCAGGATCTTGTGCAGTTCGCCAGAGAGACCAAGCGAGACGGCCAGCCCCTTATTGAAGACCCGATGATCGGTCGCGGGTTAGCCGAACTAGCCATCGAGACGGAGGTCGCCCAACTCCTCAGCCATCGTATCGTCTGGATGGCAAGTCGTGGCCTCATGCCCAACTACGAGTCCTCAGTAGCCAAGACCTTCACCACCGAACTCCAGCAGCGAATTGCCAACTTCGGCATACATGTCCTGGGGCTATATGGCCAGCTAGAAAAGGATTCGAAGTGGGCCGCCCTGGAGGGCCGCATTCGGTACGAGTACCTGTGGACCGTGGGCGTGACCATCTACGCTGGCAGCAATGAGATCCAGCGCAACATCATCGCCACCCGCGGTCTAAACCTGCCGCGAGGGTAGCCCCTCCCAGCGAGACAGCGAGCGAGACGAAGAGTCGCCTCGGCTTCCACGCCGAGGCGACTCTTATTAGATTCTTCCTGATGCTGCCCGGTAACGCAGCGCTACCTCCTCGCGTCTTACATAATCGAAGACCCTGCGGGCATCCAGATATCTCAGGAGGTAAGAGAGCCACGCGAAGCGTTACAGAGAAACGAGCGGCGAGAATCGAGTCTCGCTCAAGAGAGACACAGCGTATCACCACCCGGGTCAAGACCTGGCAGGATGCTCCCACGCCTAACCTCCGCTGGCTGTGGGTCATCGGCGCTCTGACGACAAGCGCCATCATAGCAACCTGCCTGATATGGCAGGAACCAAACCCGGGCAACTATGCCGCCAGTACGGTTCTTTTGATAATGCTTGGCATCCTGGCCTTCACTGCTGCTGGCCAGGCGCTAGCCCTCACCTCGCGCTTCCGCAAAAGCACCCTCTACATACAAGAGGTGGAGCAGAACTACGAGTCCCTCTGGGATATCATGTTCTCGGCTCTGGATTTGAAAGATGGGACTACCGGTGGCCACTCGTCAAGGGTTGCCGACCTCGCTGTGTACCTGGGACAGCAGCTAGCCATGTCGGATGAGGAGATACAGCACTTGGAGTGGGCTGCTTTCCTGCACGACCTGGGCAAACTGGTCGTGCCCGATTACATCCTCAAGAAGCCGGGCCCCCTAACGATGTATGAGTGGGAGCAGATGAGGAATCATCCAGCCTGCGGCTATTGGATAGTGGGACGCAATGGCTTCCTCAGGCAAGCCGCCGAGATCATCTACTGCCATCACGAACGCTACGACGGCAAGGGCTACCCACGCGGCCTTGCCGGCGAGGAGATACCCCTTGGCGCACGCATATTCGCGGTGGCCGATGCTTACGATGCAATGACATCTGACCGGCCCTACCGCCCGCCCCTCTCCCATGGCCAGGCGATAGAGGAAATCGAGCGCAACGCCGGCTCCCAGTTCGATCCGAGGGTGGTGGCAGCAACGCTGGAATGGGCCAGGGAGGCCCCCAGCCCAGAACCTCAAGCCTGCCTTGCCCTCCCACAACCGCTACCGGTGACCTCTAAGCAGTAAAAAGGCGCAGCCACGACGCCCCACGGCGCTGACCGATCGCCCGCTGTCGCCCTGCTTTGGCTTGGCTGCTTGTCCCTACTTGAACTCAACTAACGGGCCGAAGTACTCCCACTTGCCCTGGCCATCCTCCACGCCAGCTCGCAGCATCTTGCCCGTCTGCAGGCCTGTGTGGTCAGTGTCGGAGAAGGAGACCTCCACCCCCTCGATGAACAGGTCGCTCTTGAAGCCCGTGATGGACTCCAGTGAAGCCATCAGGCCCTCGCGGGTGAGGTTGTCGCAGGCCCCCTTGAGCGCTTCCACCGCCACTTCTCCCAGCGTGTGGGCATAGACGGTGAAGTTGGTGGGCGTGGGCCCGCCGTACTCTTCCATGATCCGGTAGTGCTCAGCCACCGCTGGGTCGTCGGTCCAGGCCGCCAGCTTGAGGGCCTGGAAGCTAATCGCTCCAGCCAGAAGGTCGGGCGAGACGAACTGGAACATCATGTCGTCGGAATTGATGTAGCTTATCATCCACTGCACATCCCAGCCCAGGCGTGCAGCCTCGCTGATGGCCTGGGCGGTGTAACCGGGACTGGCAACGGTGGTGACCACCTCAGCGCCGTTGTTCTTCATATTGACCACTTGAGAAGCAACAGTGACCGCCGTGACCTCATAGCTCTGCTCGGAGACGATCTCGTTCTTGTCAGGGTCCAGGCTTTCCTTCACCCCTTGTAGGTGGTCATAGCCCTGGGTGATATTCGGGTAGAAGACGGCAACCTTCTTGCCGGGCAGGTTTTCGGAAATGTATCGGCCGAAGAAGGTTCCCTCGATCCTATTGCTGGGGATCATCTGGACGGTCCAGGGGTGCCCCTCGGGGTCGGTGCCGAACATGTGAGAGCCGACGGAGACCAGGATGTCGGGCACACCCTTCTCGTTCAGGTAGTCCCAGGTGGCCGGATGGGGAGAATCGCCCAGGGAGCCGACCATGGCGAACACCTCATCCCGCTCCACCAGCTTGCGTACCACTTCGACGGCCTTAGCCGGGTCGTCCTGATTGTCCTCTATCTTGTAGACGATCTTCCGCCCGCAGACGCCTCCTTCGGTATCGTTGATGTACTTGAAGTAGGCCTCCGTGGCCTGGGGAATCGTGGCGTACACTGCCCCCAAGGCGCCGGTCATGGGGCAATCAGACCCGAGGATTATCTCCGTGTCGGTGATGCCGGGCACCTCTCCCGGCGTCGTGGGCGTCTCGGCCGCTGTGGCCGCAGGCGTGCCCTCAGGAGTGGCGGTCGCCGCCGTCTCTTCTTCCTCCCCGCAGGCCGTCGCCAGGGGGATAGCTGCCAGGCAGGCCAGAAGCAAAACGGCCAGCAGAGGACTGGCTTTACCTGGCAGCAGCATGATACTCCTCTCTTTCACTCCCGGCCTCCCTTCATGATTTGGCCTACTCATATAGAACGCTGGCTACGTCCCCAAGTCCCAACTCCTCCAGCTTAGCACGGCTGGGCTTACAGGTCTGCTGATCCCAGTCACAGGCGGCCAAGAACTCCCGCTGGAGGGTCTCCGCGTCCAGGCTGAAGCCCTTATGCGGCCCCTCCGCCAAGGGCGGTATGCCTATGAGTCGACCAGGGATACGGCGTTGGGCGGGGTTGTCTCCTTCGCGCACTTGAAAGGCCATGCGCAGGTTAGCGATGCGTTCGCCCGTCTTGAGCAGCTCCTGGTGAGTGGTGTCCCAACCGGTGACAGCGTTGACCCACTCGGGGACGCGCTGATTGGGCCCTGAGAAGGTGATGAACATACATACGCCGATGCTGTTGACGATGTGCTGGAACTCAGAGATGCCCTTGTGGTGCTCGGCGCGGCCGCTGGCCTGATTTCGGTCGTGCGGCGCCCGCGGTACGCCCCAATCGGGCGCTATAGCACTTGGGTACTGAGTATGGCGAGCGGGCGTCGGGTCCAGCTTATAGGTGGCGAAGTACTCAGGCTGAAGCCTGGCGTCGTGCATGGGGAGCTCCTCGCCGCCAACCTCCATGGCGAAAGGCTCTGCCCTGGCGCCCAGCTTCTCGGCGGCCTTGCGGATGCCATCGGCGAAGATCTCGCCGATGCCCTCCCGCCTGGCGGCGCGGTGGATCAACTCCACGATGGCCTCGCCGTTGCCCCAGGTGAGCTCCAGGCCATCCGTGTCCTCTTTGGTGATGACGCCGTTCTCATAGCACTCGATGGCAAAGGCGACGGTAGCACCGGCAGAGATGGTGTCCAAGCCATACGCGTTGCACAAGTGGTTGGCGTACTGAAGCGAGTCGATGTCGGCGTTGAGAACCAGGGTTCCGAAGGCACAGCCTGTCTCGTATTCCGCCCGATGAGTGCCCTTCGGATAGGGGAACTTAGGATTTTCGGACTCCTTACTCTCGGCACCGCAGGCGAGAGGGCAGTGCCAGCAACCGTAGCGCTTCTCCATCTTGGCGTTGAACTTATCGGCGGCAAGTTGAGAGGCCACCGGGAAGTCAACGCTGCCAACGCCGCTCCAGTTCTTCACCGGTGAGTCGCCCGTAACGGCCGAAGTGGCGATGGTACCTGTGGTGCCGAACTCGCGGAAGAAGTTGGCCACAGGTCCGAACTCGTCCAGCGAGGCCCGAATGAGAGCGCGGACATCCTTGTCGTTGCCAGCCAGAATGTTGGGCGAGGCCAGAACAACGACGGCTTTCAGTTTCTTGGAGCCCATGACCGCCCCAAGGCCGCTGCGAGCGGCCAGCCGGCCGTACTCGTTGCAGATGCCAGCCATGTAGGAGAGATTTTCGCCTGCCTGGCCAATGCAGGCCACGCTAGCCTTCTTCCCGTGGCGCTCCTTCAGCCTGCGCTCAGCGATGATGGCATCCAGGCCCCACAGATCGCTGGCGTCCCTGATCTCAGCTTTGTCGTCCTCGATCAGCAGATAAACAGGCTTGTCAGACACGCCGCTGAACAAGATGCCGTCCCAGCCGGCGCACTTGAGGAAAGGGCCGAAGTCGCCCCCGCTGTTGGCGTCGCCCCAGCCGCCGTTCTTGGGAGACTTGGCTACGGCCTGATAGCGGTTGCCGAAAAGGGGAGTGCCGGTGAGGAGGCCAGGGAACAAGCCAAGAATGTTGCCTGGGCCCAGCGCCTCAGCACCGCGAGGGATGCGGTCGAAGAGCAAGCGTGCGCCAAGACCGTAGCCGCCGATGTACCGCCGGCACATCTCCTCCGCCAGCGATTCGGACTCCCTGGCGCCCGAACTCAGGTCTACGTTGAGGATCCTGCCATTGATGGCCTTGTTGAGCACCTTAGCTACCCCTTTCCGAAACCGCCGCTGGCGGCTGCGCCCCGAGTCGCACGAGACAACATAAAGCCAGGCTGGTATCGGCGCGAATGATCATAGGATTGACCGCGCCAATAGGTCAAGCCACTCGCCCCTTCGCTTTCACTGCCGCTGGGCCACCTGCCCCTGGTACTGAAGCTTGCCACCTAGCCATCAAAGTGCTATATATGTCGCCAGAAGAATCTGCCACTGTGGATCGTTGTCTCTCAGCGACATCCCTTCTTTCTGCACAGATCGTTCCCTTAGAGGAACGCGAGGAGGCTAGAGATGAGATTTGGTCACCACATGCAGGTGCTGTCCAGGGTTGGTGCTCAACTGGCTGTTCTGCTCCTGGCATGCCTACTGGCGATCGCCTTGCTCAGCGGCTGCGGCGGGGAAGAGGAGGAGGCGACCGCCACCCCTGAGGGCACGCCCACGGCCGCAGCGGACGAGACGCCCACGACGCCGGGGACAGTAGGGCCCGGCATCACCGACACAGAGATAATCCTGGGAGCCGATGCCCCTCTCGGCGGGGCGATGGGGGCGGTCTACGCCACGATTCCCCAGGCCACAAAAGCCTACTTCGATTACATCAACGACACCCAGGGAGGCGTCTGCGGTCGCCAGATCGTCTACAAGCTGGAAGACAACCAAATGGACCCGGCCAAGGCCGCTGAAGCAGTGCGTAAGCTGGTGGAGAGCGACGAAGTGTTCGCCATTGTTGGCTCCTTGGGCGACATTCCCCACGGCGGCGTCTGGGACTATCTCAACGAGAAGGAAGTGCCCGACTTTCTGGTTTCCGCCGGCGCTCACCAATTCGTCGCCGACCCCGAGGGGCACCCCTGGACGGTTCAGATGATTCCCGACTACAGGAACGAAGCATACTTCTTCGGCCAGTACATCTCCGAAAACCTGCCGGGCAAGAAGGTGGGCGTTCTGTACGAGAACCAGATCTTTGGCTACGACGGCCTCGCAGGCACAAAGATGGGCCTGGACCCCGACAAGAATGAGGTCGTCTCCGAACAGAGCTACGAGAGCACAGCCGTCATGGTTCGCTCCCAGGTCGCCGCTATGAAGGCCGACGGTGCCGAAGTGGTCGTGTTGTACGCCACCCCCGGCTACACCGCCCAGGCTATCAACGAGGCCGATCGCATGGGCTGGCATCCCCACTGGTTCATGAGTTACGTCAATTCCGACGAAATGATGTTTCAGTACGTCACGCCCCAGATCCTGGAGGGGGCCATCACCACTCAATCCTACAAGCTGGCGATTTGGACCGACGAACCGGCCATAGCCGAACACTACCGGATCATGGACGAGTACGGCGGGCCCACGCCCACGAACTTCACCGTTTATGGCCAGTCGTTGGGAGAAGTGGCGGTGAAAATCCTCAGCATGACCTGCGACAACCTCACCCGCGAGGGACTGATGGACGCCACCGAGTCCCTCACCGAGTATCACAGCGACCTGCTCCTGGACGAAATCAACATCACCTTCGGCCCCGATGACCACACGGCCATCGGAAGCGGCAGGCTGCTGAGGGTGGTTGCGCAGGATGACAAGGGCGATTGGGAGTACTTTGGCCCGGTAGTTACTTACTGGGGAGAAGAGTAGTTCAAGAGCATTAGGGCCCAGCGGTCTAACCCGCAAGGGCGTACCCTCTCAGGATTCGCTCTCGCTAGACGGTGGAAGAGTACTCTTATCGTACTAGGAGGTCTAAGATGAGAGGCAAGCAGGTGCCCCATTTGTCAGGCAAGCCCGGCGCTCTCTTCGCTGCCCTGTTCCTGATCTGCCTAGTGGCGATCGTCTTGTTCAGCGGCTGCGCAGAGGAAGAGGAGGCGACCCCCACTCCTGCGGGCACGCCCACAGCCACAGCGGCCGAGACGCCCACGACGCCAGGAGAGGTGCCAGGCATCACAGACACAGAGATAGTTCTGGGAGGCCACTTCATCCTTGGTGGAGTCTTCGGCGCCGCCTATCGCATGATTCCGGATGCCACAAATGCCTACTTCAACTACGTGAACGACACCCAGGGGGGCGTCTGCGGCCGCCAGATCGTCTTCAAGATGGAAGACAATCAGAACGACGCGGCGATGGGCCTTGAGGCCGCACGCAAGCTGGTGGAGCGAGACGAGGTGTTTGCCCTGGTCGGCTCTCTGGGAGACGATTCCGAGGCCGCGGCTTGGGACTACATCAACGAGAAGGGCGTCCCAGACATATTCATCTCATCAGGGACCCACCGCTTCGGCATCGACCCTGAGGGTCACCCCTGGACTGTTACCCTTATCCCCAGCTACACCATCGAGGGAAATTTCTTCGGCGAGTATATCTCCGAAAACCTGCCCGGGAAGAAAGTGGCCATCCTCTATGAGAACGGCCCTCAGGGCTGGGACGGCCTAGAAGGCCTCAAGCAGGGACTCGACCCTGAAAAGAACGAGTTGGTCTCCGAGCAGAGCTTTGAGCTCACAGCCATCTCCGTCAGATCCCAAGTGGCCAACATGAAGAACGCGGGCGCCGAGGTAGCCGTCTTTTACACTGGCCCCGGCCAGGTCGCTCAGGCCATCATGGAGGCCAATCGGCTAGGATGGGACCCCCAGGTCATTATGAGCTACACTGCCGCCGACGATATAATGTTCCAGTTCATCACGGCCGACCTTCTGGAGGGAGCCATCACCTTCCAGGCCCTTAAGTTGGCGGCCTGGGAGGAAGACCCCGCGGTGGCTGAACACTACGAGATCATGGCGGACTACGATGGGCCGACAGTCAGCAACTTCAGCATCTACGCTCAGCTGGTCGGCGAATTGGCCGTGGAAGCCCTCAGCAGAAGTTGCAGTAACCTGACCAGAGAGGGCCTAATGGACGCCGTCGAGTCCATTACAGACTGGCACAGTGACCTGCTGGTGGACGATGTGAACGTGACTGTCAGCGATACTGATCACATCGGCCTGCAGGCCGGCAGGATGCTGCAGGTAGTCATAGAGGACGACAAGCCCGGGTTCGAGTACTTCGGCCCGCTATTTGAGTTCGAGCACGAGTAAAGCTTAGCGACGCCCGGCATCAGATACCCGGTTCATTGCGCCTCGGCGGCTGGCGTGGCTAGTCTTCCTGGCCGTCTTCTCGCCTGTCTTTGAGGAACTCCTCTAGTTCCTCGATTAGCTTTTCGCCGCCAGGAAGCTCAACGCCTCCACCACCTGCCATCGCCTCTTCCTCCGATAGGGCGTCCGACCGGCGCTCCAACTCCTGGACGTAGGCGGCGATCTCCGGATTGCTGGCGATCGCCTTGCCCACCTCCTGCTCGAAATCGGCCACGGCCTTCTCAAGCCTGCCAAGGTCAAGGTCAACATCGAAGAGAGGGCCCAAGCTGCGTAGGAGGGCCGCGGCCCCTTTGGGGTTCTGCGTCGTCCCCAGGTAGTGGGGCACGGCTGCCCACAGGCTGACCGCTGACAGCCCCTTCTTCCGGCAGCCATCGTGGATTGTGCCGACGATGCCCGTCGGCCCCTCGTAGCGGGTGGGAGCGATGTGCAGCTTCTCCAACTCCGCCGCCAGCCCTGGGTCAGTGGCGAAGCCGGTCAAAGGCACGGGACGAGAGTGGGGTGTCTCGCCCAGGAACGCACCAAGCCCGACCACCAGGGTCACACCGCATCGCTGGGCCACCTGAAGAACGGCCTCAGTGAATGCCCGCCACTTCAGCTGAGGCTCCGCGCCGAGGAAAAGGACGAAATCTCGGCTCAGGGTGGGGTCTGCCTTGTAGAAGAAGACATTGCTGGGCCACTCCAGCTCCCGCTGCGCGTCGGGCGTGAGACGGATCATGGGCCGGGTAGTGCTGAAGTCGAAGAACTCCTCGGGGTCGATGCTGACGAAACGCTCAGCCGACCACAGATCGATCAGAAAGCGCACCGCCAAGGTCGCCGCCTGACCAGCGTCATTCCACCCGCCAAAGGCCATCACCAGAACCGGGTTGCGCAGGGAAGGCAACTCGTCCGCTTCAAAATGGCTCATCGAAGGCACGCCTCGGCATTCATCTCAGCTCCGCCCAAGGTGGGCCCACCCTCAAAGGACAGAGTAGCCCCCCAGCGGCCAGGGACGCAATACCTCCGATGCCCTGGCAACCCTGTTCGCCGGGGAAAGCGGGCAGGTCTGAACGGATTCGCCCTGACGGCAGAAAGCGCGTAGACACAGACACCTGTGCCGTCTTACACTGAAGTTAAGAAACGATGGCTGCCTGGGATCGTCTTCGTGCCACAACCCTAGGCCGGCTGCAAAGCTTCACGCTCCAACACGAAGCCCTCCTACCCTATGCGCTAGCTCTGCTGGTCGGCCTAGCCGCCGGCGGCGGGGCCATAATATTCCGCCACCTCATTTCGGCCTTCGATTGGGTCTTCTTCGACCGCCTGGCCGACGCCCTCAGCCTGCTGGGTGACCAGCGTGTCATCCTTATTCCTGCTCTGGGCGGCCTGTTAGTGGGGCCCATTGTCTACTTCCTGGCCCGCGAGGCCAAGGGCCACGGTGTGCCCGAGGTGATGCTGGCTGTGGAGACGCAGGGAGGGCGCATCCGGCCGCGAGTGGCCGTGGTCAAGTCCCTGGCCTCCGCCCTCTGTATCGGCAGCGGCGGCTCCGTGGGGCGCGAGGGACCGATCGTCCAGATCGGCTCAGCCGTAGGCTCCACCTTCGGCCAGGTCCTTGGGCTTTCCGCAGAGAACATCCGCCTGCTGGTAGCCAGCGGCGCCGCCGGCGGCATCTCCGCCACCTTCAACGCCCCTATTGCCGGCGTGTTCTTCGCCATGGAGGTCATCCTCCGTCACTTCAACCTGCGAAACTTCAGCGTTGTCGTGCTGAGCTCGGTGGTGGCGGATGCCCTCGCTCACACCTTCCTGGGAGATGACCCTGCCTTTGCCATCCCCCCTCACGCGCTGGAGAGCAACCTCGAACTTCCCCTCTACGTCCTACTGGGACTTTTCGCCGCCCTGGCCGGGCTCGCCTTTATCACCGTCCTCTACAGAACTGAGGACATCTTCGACGCCCTGCGTCTGCCAGAGATGGTCAAGCCGGCCATCGGCGGCCTGGGGATGGGTCTCCTCGGCCTCTGGTTCGCCGATCTGTTCGGCGTGGGCTACGGCAGTGGCCCAAGCGCCGATGCCATCACCAGCGCCCTCACAGGCACGAGGCCCCTGGAGGTTTTCATTGCCCTGGCCGGCCTGAAGATCCTGGCCACCTCCCTCACGATCGGCAGCGGCGGCAGCGGCGGCGTCTTCGCCCCCTCCCTGTTCATCGGAGCCATGCTGGGCGCCGCCTATGGCGATGTTGTCAACAATCTATTCCCCGACGTCACAGCCCCATCTGGAGCCTACGCACTGGTGGGTATGGCAGCAGTCTTCGCTGCCGCTGCCCGCGCACCCATTACGTCCATCCTCATTCTGTTCGAGATGACCCGCGACTACAGCATCATTCTTCCGCTCATGATGGCCGTGGCCGTCAGCACAGTGGTGGCCCAGCTCATAAGGCGCGACACTATCTACAGCCTGAAGTTGCGGCGGCGCGGCGTGGAAATCGAGGAAAGGCGAGAAGTATCGCTCCTAGGGACAATGACCGTGGGGCAAGCTATGGCCCGCAACTTCGATGTGGTGTCTCTTGATACCAACGTGAAGGAGCTGATGGAAGGCGTCGCTGCCAGCGGCCAGTCGAGAGCATTTCCCGTGCTCGACCACGACAGGAAGCTCGTGGGCATCCTCACCCTCACCGATATTGAGCGCGTCCTGGATAAGGATCTGTCGAGCCTAACGGTAGAGGACATCGCCACCAAGAACCCTGTCACCATCTTCCCCGACCAGACCCTGGAGGATGCTATGCGGCGCCTGAGCAGCCAGGGCCTGCGGCAGCTACCGGTGGTCAGCCGCCATGCCCCCTCTGTACTGCTGGGTCTCTTGCGCCACAGCGACGTTATCAACGCCTCGGGACGCGCTCTAGCCGCTAGCGCCCGGCCCGGCCAGCCTGCCCAGCCTGCTCCTGCCCAGGTAGAGCTCTACGGCACCGAAGAGATGCAGTTCGACGTGAGCAGCGGCTCCCCTCTGGCAGGCAAGCGCATTCGAGACATAGAGCTGCCCGCGGACAGCATCATTGTCTCCATTGTCCGCGACGACTCCCCGGTGATCCCCCGCGGCGATGTCTCTCTGGAGCCCGGCGATCGCGTTGTCCTCATCGCCCTGCCGTCAGCCGTCGCTGAGCTCTGGGAACGCTTCGGCCAGCGTGGTCGCCGGCGGCGGAAACGGTAAGCCACACCTAACGGAGTTGCGAATGGCCGAACTGAGGACGAGGCGACTGGGCAGGACCGGCCTGCTGGTCAGCGAGATCGGCTTCGGAGCAGCGAGCGTGGCCGACGTCCCCGAGGGTGAGGAGACGCTGCTCAGGGCCTTCTCCCTGGGCATCAACTTCGTGGAGACGGGCCGATGCTACAGGGGCAGCGAGTACCTCATCGGGAGAGCGTTCACGAGGCTGGGCGAGAACAACGACGGCGTGCACGTGGCAAGCAAAACCCTCAAGCGCTCGCGGGATGGCGCCTTGAGCGCCCTGGAGAAGAGCCTCAGCCACCTTGGCCTGCCAAAGGTGGCCATCTATCAGCTAAACAGCGTGGACGAGGAAGCGTGGGAGCAGGTCATGGCCAAGGGCGGAGCCCTCGAAGGACTCAAGGAAGCGCGACAGCAGGGGCTTGTAGACCACATCGGCATCTCCAGCCACACGGTAGAGGTCCTGCGCCGGGCGGTAGAGAGCGAGGAGTTCGATACCATTCAGGTGAAATACAGCGCCTTCAACACGGAGGGAGAGGCGCTCGTCCGCCTGGCGCAGGAGCGGGACATCGGCGTAATCGCCATGAAGCCCCTCGGCGGCTTCGGGATGCTCGGATGGCTCAAGTCCTCTCCCCA
>Ga0111179_1022_pt1 | contig 17716 bp, 21 predicted proteins | sample DeeMarSWOR324_28_FD_80226 | JGI IMG/M metagenome (GOLD analysis project Ga0111179, IMG submission 80226) | Dehalococcoidia bacterium SM23_28_2
ATGTTGCCGGGGCCGATGTGGATGTAGTCCCCGATGTCAAACGGATTAAGGAATACCGTTCCCTTGACACTCGGAATCTCCCCCGCAGACAACGACACGTCGATGTCGACGGCGCCGAAGCAGCCTTCCTCCTTCAGACAAGGAGGAAGAGGCCCAGGATCGCAGGGCTCCCGCTGCACGTACTCGGGCGTGCTCGTTGGGTTCACGTAGAGGGAGCCCTTGATCTTGAACCCCACCTCCAGGCACAGCGGCTCGTTGTCCACCTTCGCGAAGCTGATCTCGAGATCCCTGATAGCGATGTTCGGGAGGTTATCGGCCACCCACTGCTTTGCTTCCTCCGGGAACTCGAGCGCATCCCCAAGAGACGTGCTGAAGAGGTCTGCCAGCGTGATCAGGTCCGCGCTTTGCAGGCCGCGCGTGGTCTGCAAGCGGAAGCCGTCGATGTTGGCGCTGGGTGCCGAGGACGAAGGCGCCCCCCAGGCCGAGCCCGATCTTGACGTTGCCCTCCGGTGTGGTCCCAGCGTTCAGGACGACAGCCAGCTGCTCTACGGTCAGCGCCTCCCATCCCAGCGGGTGCCATCCGTCAGGCGCCTCAAACTCCCCCGCGAGGGTGACGTCAACGGTGGGCGGCGTCGTCTTGATCTCGACCGCGCCTGACGCCGTGAACTGGAAGTGATCGTAGTCGTCGTAATTGATTGCGTCGAAGTTAGCTGGCTCGGGGGCGCCGGGTTTGCGGAGCCGAATGTCCAGTTCGTGTCCAGTTCGCCCGCTGCCCCGAACTTGACTTCGGTCACGTCGACTTCAACCGAAAGATGAAGGAGCGCGCGCTCGAACCATTCCGGCGCCTTGTCCGACTCCTTCGGTGTTATTTCAGGCAGGTAGAGGGAGAGAGAGATGCCGGTCTTGCCGAACAGGGGGACGTTGCCCTGGAAGAGCAGGCAGCCGCTGAAGTCCATCCAGAGGGCTTCCTCAAGCCTGTGCTGGAGTCCTTCCGGGATGGGGGGCGCGCAGACGTTGGTGAGCAGCCCGGCGCCCGCCTCGAGCGTTATCTTTGCGCCCGGGTCCTCCGTCGTGCCGTAGATCTCGTTGATGAAACGGAACAGGTCCGGGTCGGGGAAGCCGCCGATATCGGCATCGAACTCGAGGCTGCTGACGTAGAAGATCGTCTCGGGAAGTGTGATGTCCAGGAAATCAGGTAGACCTGGCACCAGGTTGCCGAGGTCGACCGAATCAACGTAGATGCCAAAGAAGAAGCCGTACTTCGTCTCACCGGAGGTCTGGCCGTCCTCCGAGTCCGGCTGTTTGTCCGGCCCCAGGTAGAACGCGACGCTTGTCTGGAGGCCGTACACCTCGGCGTCGGCCGTCACGAACACCGAGGCTCCCGCCTGGCCGAAGCTGACGGCCACCTTGAGCTTGGTGAGCGTGACCCCTTGCAGTCTCCGCGGTGACTTTGGCGCTGAACTTGCCGTCTTTCTCGCTTACCATGAACGTCAGCGCGAACTGGAAGGCGTTCGCCGTGAAGACTCCCTTCACCTGGATGCTGGCGGCCTGAGAGCCGGGCTCCGTCGAGGCCCGCAGGGCCACTGTGACGGAGTCGGCGCTGAAGCCCTCCATGCCGAACAGGTTGTCCCAGGGACCCGAGGCCGTGACCGCGAACTCGACGACGACGGACTCCGAAGCCGAATCCCACTCGAACTTCACTGTCATGTCCAGGTCAAGGTCGTTATCAGTGCCGAGCAACGCCTTGTCGATGGTCATCTTGCCCGCAATCTCGACCTGGATCCCGAAGGTGAGGAGCTGGCCGATATCGTTAGTCGCGCTGGGCTTGAGGGTGAGGGTGAGGCTCCAGGGGGTGGAAGGGAAGCTGATCCCGGCCGGCAGGCCGCTGACCCCCGACAGGTCGATCTGTCCTCCCAGCGTAATTTCTTCGCCCACCAAGACCAGGGTGTCGTTGTAGATGGTCACCCCATCCTCAACGCCCACCCCGCCGATGATGGAAACAGTCGGGTTGCCGAGGTAGCCGGCCAGGACATCGCCGATGACCGAGGCGAGCTCCAACTCGCCCCGGAAGGCCACGCCGGCCGGGATCACGTGCCCTGACGGGTAGAAGTCACCGGCCCCGGCGTAGCTCGCGGGGTCCGTCTGCTCCCCGTTGGACTGGGTGAACCATACCCCGGAGAATTCAGGCGTCAGCCCCTCCGGCGCCTGGAAGGCCGCGTGGATGCGTGCGAGGTCGAAGTCGCCATCCACGTGACCGCCGAGGGATACCGTGGGGGATCCATCTGACCAGGTGGCCAGGATGAGGAGGTCGGCCGTCTCGTTGGGGTAAAGATCGCCTGGATCCGGCAGGACGTCCGTCGCCGTGCCGCCGATCGCCACGCTATGAGCTGTGCCGTCGTACTCGATCGCGCAGCCGGCTATGGCAACGGTGATTTGGTCGAAGTCCAACGGCACGAGGACACTGATCGCTTCGGGGTTGTCCAGTACCGAGATGGAATCTTCGGCGGCTTGGTAGTCGCCGGTTAGGTCGATCGTCGCCGCCGACGGCGTCCCCGACGTCCCAACGAGCTCGAGACTTGTGGCGGTGCAACTCGCTGATGTTGAACTTGCCCCTCTCGGCGTTACGGCGACCGTGACAGCCGCGACGATGACCACCGCCGCCAGCAAAGGTAGTACCGACCGCATGCGTGCCTGAAAGCTGAAGTAATTCATGCCGTACCTCCACTTTTTGCAGCGGTCCGGACCACCGTCAGAGGCCGCTCTGCTATTCACCGTTCCTGGGACCTGAGCGGATCTAGAAATGCGAATCGGCAGCATCCTGCTGCCGATCCTTCGTTACGTCACAGCTCTCGGCGCCCACCGACTCACGAACGCGCCCGATACTATGACCATCCTGCCCCACCATAGCCCCCATTTGCACGTCCGCTCCCGAGGCGAGCGCAACGTGCGAGAACGCTACAAGGCATTCTATGAGCGGTTAATTATGTCCTCTTCTACCACATCTGTCAAGGATCATTATGCTGATGTGTAACGAGGTAATATTGCCTAGGCGCGGAGTCAACCGGCTGGCAGCCGTAAGGGTTGGCAAGGGGATGGCGGAGCGTGCGCTGTCCGGCCAGTTAAACCTTACGATTTCCGCGAGTGCCCAGCTTCACACTGGCCGCTGTGCAGCCTCGAAACACAGCCCGAAATCTCGAGCGGCTTCGTCTAGAGCTTGCCGCATCCATTGCGGCAGCGCGCGCTTGGCGTGAGGATTGAAATGCAGCTGAACCCGAGGGACCCACACGAGTGTATCTCTTATTGCTAGGAGTTGAGGTGCGAAAAGGCAGAGACCACTCACCCTCGTGTGGATATTCGGTTGAAACCGGCGGCTGAGGATCGGTGCCCACGACGCAAACGCTGTGGGCTCGCCACTGGCGTCCACCATGATCAATCCGGGGTGGCCCCCGGGTAATTGCTTAGCCTCATCGGCAAGGAATTTGTCGGCCCGCTTGTCAGCGTACGGTACGCGCGCGACGATGTGCCTACGCGGCTCATCTCCGCCGCCGATAAACTTAACGTCACCCAAACGCGGCGTTGCTGGCTCTTCAGGTTCCTGGTGCGGAGTGACTCGACCTGGTTGATCCGAGCGGAGCAGCAGAGCCACGCCGTCTACCTCTTCTCGCTTAGCCCTCTGATCAACACAGAACGACCGGAGCCGCGCAAGCAGTGGTTCGAGCTCCCTGTCTTCTGGCTCCCGTCTAAAGAAGACCTCCAGTGCGAACTCGCGCTTGACCTCTAGGACGACATCTGTGATTCGACCGAGAATGGCCGTGATACGTTCTCTGACCTCGGAAATGTTTGGCCTCGTCACCTCAACGTATGTCCAGACTTTGCCCGGTACGCGAATCCGGAAGTCCGCCTTCCGAGCACTCCTGCCAGCAACGACCTCCGGTTCCAGTTCTATTTGTGCTGCGCGGTTGTGGCTATGGAGCAAGTGCATGGCGGTTAGTTCAGCTTCCCCTGAAGCATCGTGCTGCTTGAGCCTCCTGACAAGGCGCTCCGCTCCTTCTACGGTGTCCAGCACGCTGAGCCGTCCGCCCATACTGATAACTTGGAGCAGCGGACCGGCACCCTGGACGCGCCCTCCAGCACGTTCCCTGGTTGCCGCGATCCATTCTCGCCCAAGGATGCGCTCTACTCTTTCGAAGGCATCCACGACAATGCCCGGCAGAGCACTCGTGGCTCCCCAGTCGCGTTCGATCTCTTCAATCGTCCAGCTCATCGGCGATCAGGCACAATCATTTTGGTGAACATTGCGGAGTTGTTCGGCCACTGGAGGAGGACTTCCCTACGGCGAGCTGGTCATCGCGATGACCAGCTCGTAGCGTAGGCACGGTTTGATCTCGACTCGTGCCACCCTCACCACTGCACGAACATCGGCATGATCACGTGGACGTAGTTGTCCTGGCCCACGGGCTTCAGGACGCCGGGGCTGGAGGGGCCGCCGGTCTCCAGGGCTACCTGCGGGCAGTCCAGCACCTGGAGCACATCCTGGAGGTATCTGCTGTTGAAGGCGATCTTGGCCTCCTCACCCTCGATGGAAGCATCGATCTCGCCGCGGTTGTCGCCCAGCTCCTCGGCCCGAGCGGAGACGACCATCTTGCCCGGCGATAGCTCCTCGCCCGGCGTGATCTGGATGCGGATGATGCCGCTGCCGTCGCGGGCGAAGATGGCAGCGCTGCGCGTCTCCCGCAGGAACTCGGTCACGTCCACAACGGCCCGGCAGGTAGAGCTCTGAGGGATTAGCTGGGTGTAGTTGGGGAAGGTGCCCTGTATGAGCTGGGCCACCAGCTCGACATCCTTGAGGCGAAACAGGACCTGACTGCGGCTGCTGTTGATGGTCATCTCGACGGGCTCTTCCTCATCGGCCAGGAGGCGGTTGACCTCCCGCATCGCCCGAGCGGGAATGATCACCTCGCTACGCTCAGATGCCTCCTGCTCCAGCGAGAGGGTATGGACGGCCAGGCGGAAACCGTCGGCGGCGGCCAGAGTGAGGTCGCGTCCCTCTCTGAGGAAATGAATGCCCGTCAGCACCGGCCGGGTGTCGTCGCTGGCAGCAGCGAACTCCACCTGATTGATGGCGGTGCGGAGGCTTAGGGGATCGAGAGTAAGGGAGACCCCTTCACGGATGGCGGGGATGGGCGGAAAGTCGCTGGCATCCATGCCAGCGACGGTGGCCTCGTTGCGGGCGCAGACGATGTGCAACTGCCTGGCCCTGGGCGTCAGGCTTATGTCGATGCGCTCGTTGGGCAGGGAGTTGACGAAATCGCTCAAGAGGCGAGCGGGCACAGTAATTGCGCCCTCCTCCTCCACCTTGGCACCAACCCAGGAGGTAATGGCGATCTCCAGGTTGGTGGCCGCCAGCTTGAGGCGACCGTCGTCGGTGGCGATGAGGACATGGGAGGTCTGAGGCAGTGTGCTGCGAGCGGCCACCGCTCGACCAACAATGGACAGGCCCTTGGAGAGACTCTCTTGCAGACAAGAAACATTCATGATAACCACCTATCCTCGTGTAGTCAGGTGAGTACGCGGTTGGACAAAAGTATACACCAGCCTCCACGGGCAAACAAGAGCGGCCACCCCCACTACGGCCATTAACTCAGGAGAACAGTCACAAGATCGCGCAGGCTGTCAACCTGGAGGTCGGGCTCGGGCATGTCCTCAGGCAGAGGACGGCCGGAGCGATTCAGCCAGGCCACCGGCACGCCCGCCCGCCGCGCACCCACGACGTCGGGCATCGGGCTGTCCCCGACGTAGAGGACCCGCTGGGGCTCCAGACCGAGCGCTTCCGCCAGGTAGGCGAAGATCGCCGGGTCCGGCTTGAGGGCCCTAGCCGCCTCCGAGGAGACTACGACCTCGAACTCCAGGCCGTTCTTGTCCAGACAGGCCTGGAGAAAATCGCCGTCAGCGTTGGAAAGGACAGCCAGCCGATAGCGAGCTCGCAGCGCCTCCAGCACCTCGGCCGTCTCCGCATAGGCCTCTGCCTGAGACAGCTCTTCCTTCAGACGAACGGCGGCCAGCCTACCGTCGCCCTCGAAGCCCAGCTCCCTTGCTGCCCGCTCGAACTGGAAGGCCCAGGCCTCATCATAGCGGCGGTAGGTAGGACTGGCCACGTTCTCTCCCCGAAACACGAAGGCCGCCTCCACGAATTTGTCCCAGAGAACCTCAGGATCAGCCTCCAGACCCTGGGCGCGAGCGATCTCAGCCAGGGTGCGGACGAAATCGGGAGTGGTGAACCGGATGATGGTGCCGTAGCAGTCGAAGGCAACGGCGTGAATCGAATCGAGCATCTTCCGACCTAACCGTACAGAAAGGCCTCCTCAGCCTGACGGTGCCAGCGACTACTGCCGGCAGCATTTGGGCAGGGAGGCCAAAAGGCGACCTCAGGGAGCTCGAACCACTGGAAAGCGATAAGGTTGCTAGCGCGCTCGAGCTGGCTGCGCCTGTACCACTTCTCCGTAGGCACCGGCCATCGCCAGGAGAACTTGGTCGGCCAAGCCGGCCATGAGCTCCCACATCTCCACCGCTTCCTCCGCCGATAGGTTGCTCCGATGGGCCATCTCTATGGCCGCGTCGTCGAGCCCCTTGCGGAAGAAGATGAAGGCCTCCACCGCGTCACGCATGGGTAGCTTCTGGTCGGCGAACTCCCTTCCGTATTGGTGGCCGATCTGGCGGGCCTCGTCCAGGATGCGAGAGCGGCGGCTTCCCCGGCCCAGATACTCGGAAACCAGACTCACCAGGCGCTGGCCGAGGGAACGTAGTCGATCGCGACCGCCCTCAGGTATGTCCGTGTACCAGTGGGCGTGCTGCTTCCTGCCCCGCTGAAGGCGGCGGCGGATGCGTACTATGGCCAAATGGCCCAGGGAGCCGTAGGTAGCAGGCGCCGACCGCCCTTGGCCGGCCATGAGCGCTCGCAAGTCATCCTCGGCGAAACGGCGATGCCCACCAGGAGTGCGGAAGGACCGAACATAGCCGGCATCAGCCCAGCGACGCAAGGTCGATTCGTTCACCCCTAAGAGATTGCAGGCCCTGCTGAGACTGATCCAGCGGGTAGGGCGAGCCTGACCCTGCGTAACCTCAAGAGGAGGCCGAGCGCGCATTCAAACCTCCGTAAAGCTCCTCAAATCTCACAACGGTGATGAGGTGCATGGCAGATCGTATAATGGGCGACGCTTAGTGTCAACCAGTATAGACAATGTTTTGCAGTATTTTCCCACTTAAGCGCATTTCTGATAGACACAATGAACTATGCCATGCTTTGCCGCAGAGACTATTGAAAACCTTGCTCACCAGTGGTAAATTCCCTATCAAAGGAGCGCGTTCGATAAACTAATGGAGGCTGCCATGGCTGACGAAGAGATCGGGCGGGTAAGAGACTACTTCGCCCGCATAGGGGTGGCGGGCATTGACCTCACTGGTCGCATCAAGGTGGGCGATACCATCCACATCAAAGGCCACACCACCGACATCCAGCAGGTGGTGGACTCAATGCAGATCGAGCACGAGAACGTCCAGGAGGCCGGCCCAGGGGACTCGATAGGGATCAAGGTGCAGGATCGCTGCCGCGGCGGCGACCACGTCTATCGGGTGACCGAGTAGGCAACAGCCAAGCTATCGCAACACCCCTTCGAATACAAAGCTGACAATACCTACCGGATGCGCCCAGGAGGGCGGCGGCCGACTCGACAGCCGAGCAGCTAGAGGCTGTTGGTCGTTTGTCCCCAATATCAAGGCTCCAAAGAAGCAGCCCGCCTGCTGACAGGCGGGCTGGCACTTGCACCGATGGTTCCCATGAGGCTACCTCTAATCGCCAGCCATCCCTCCCATCAGGTTGGCCATCTCGATGGCTGACACGGCGGCATCGTAGCCCTTGTTGCCCATCTTCCCGCCCGCTCGTTCCAGGGCCTCCTCCAGCCCGTCGGCGGTGATGATGCCGAAGATAAGAGGCACGCCCGTCTCCAGGCCCACGCGGGCGATGCCGCTGCTGACCTGGCCTGCTACGTACTCGAAGTGGGGGGTTTCGCCGCGAATGACCGCCCCCAAGCAGATCACCGCCTGGTAGCGGCCGCTCTCGGCAAGCTTGCGAGCGACCAAGGGGATCTCGAAGGAACCGGGCACCCAGGCCACGTCCACCTTGTCCGACTCCACACCATGGCGCCTGAGGCCATCCTGAGCGCCCAGCAAGAGCTGGCGGGTTATCAGGTCGTTGAACCGGGAAACGACGATAGCTATGCTCAATCCCTCGCCTCTCAGACGTCCCTCAAAGGTTGTGCCAGCCAAGAGATACCTCCCCGTCAGGACACGATGTCCAGCAAGTGGCCCAACTTGTCGCGCTTGGTCTCTAGGTAGCGCATATTGTGAGGGTTCGGCCGGGCGACGATAGGGATTCGCTCCACCACCTCCAGGCCGTATCCCTCCAGGCCCGCCCGCTTCGAGGGGTTGTTGGTGAGCAGACGGATCTTCCTGAGCCCCAGGTCCACCAGGATCTGCATGCCGATGCCGTAGTCGCGACGGTCGGCGGGGAAGCCCAGAGCCTCGTTTGCCTCCACCGTGTCCAGGCCCTGCGTGTCCTGGAGAGCGTAGGCACGGATCTTGTTGCAGAAGCCGATGCCCCGCCCTTCCTGGCGCATGTAGACGAAGACCCCTCTTCCCTCCGCGGCGATTTGATCCAGGGCCAGCTCCACCTGCTCGCCGCAGTCGCAGCGCAGGCTGTGGAAAACGTCGCCGGTAACGCATTGGCTGTGCACGCGTACCAGCACCGGCTCCGGCGTGGAGATATCGCCTATCACCAGGGCAGCGTGCTCGTCGGGGTCTATTATGCTGCGATAGGCGACCAGGCGAACCTCACCCCAGCGGGTGGGCAGCTTGGTCTCCGCCATTCGGCGCACCAGCCTCTCCCGCTGGATGCGGTAGGCGATGAGATTGTTCACGCTGAGGACCTTCAGCCGATGGCGGGCAGCGAATCGCTTGAGGTCAGGCAGGCGAGCCATGGTGCCGTCGGCCTTCATGATCTCGCACAGAACCGCCGCCGGATAGAGGCCGGCCAGGCGGGCCAGGTCAACAGCAGCTTCAGTCTGGCCTGCTCGCACCAGCACGCCCCCATCTCGGGCCCGCAGCGGGAACATGTGGCCCGGCATCACCAGATCCTCGGGCCTGGTGGCCGAGTCGATAAGAACACGCACCGTTTCGGCTCGATCGTGGGCCGAGATGCCTGTGCTGACGCCGTCGCGGGCCTCCACGGAAACGGTGAAGGCCGTGCCAAAGCGCGACTTGTTGTCCCCCACCATCATAGGGATACGCAGCTCATCCAATCGCTCGCCGGTCATGGGGATACAGACAAGGCCGCGGCCGTATTTGGTCATAAAGTTGACAGCCTCGGGCGTCACGAACTGAGCGGCCAGGGTGAGATCCCCTTCGTTCTCCCTGTCCTCATCATCGACAATGATGACAAAGCGCCCCTGTCGATAGTCCTGGATTGCCTCCTCAACAGTTGCCATTACCATGGCCCCATCCCTCGCTTCTCCGGTCGGGTCCCTGCTCACTTGCCTATTCCCTTGTCAAGGCCCGACTCTTTAAGCAGTTGATCCACATACCGGGCTATTATGTCTGACTCTAAGTTTACCGTATCCCCGGGCTTCTTGCGAGTCAGGTTGGTGACCTCCTGCGTGTAGAGCACCAAGGATACAGCGAACGAGCTCTCATCGCGGTCTATCACCGTAAGGCTAACGCCGTCGATAGCGATCGGCCCCTTGATGATGACGTAGCGCATGATCTCCGGCGGCGCTGAGTAGCGGGCTATAACCGCATCCTCCTCGGGCGTGAGGGAGAGGAGGGAGCCGGTCGCTTCCACCACCCCCCGCACCAGATGGCCGCCCAGCCGGTCGCTGAGAGTGAGGGCCCGCTCCAAATTCACGAGATCGCCCGGCTCCAGCTCGCCCAGGTTGCTACGGCGATAGGTTTCCGGCATGACGTTGGAGACGAAGCTATCCTCCTCCATGTGAGCCACCGTCAGGTCTACCCCGTTGATGGAAATGCTGTCGCCCAGGTGCGTCCCCCGCAGAACCTTCTTGCAGCCGATGACCAATCGCCCCCGCTCGGCCTCCTTCACCATGCCTGTCTCTTCAACGATGCCACTGAACATCTATTCACCCCTCTTCGATGGATAGCCGGTGATAAGAACATTGTCTCCCAACCGTTCTACCTCTACCTCCCGCAGGCGCCAGGCCTCAGCCAGCCGATGAGCTCCCCGGCCAGCTACCGCCGCCGGCGCCTCGACCGCGCCGATGATCATGGGGGCGATGATCACCTGCACCTTGTCCACCAGCCCCTGATCGAACAGAGAGCCCAGGAGGATGCCCCCTCCCTCGGCCAGCACCGAGAGGACTCCCCGCTCGGCCAGCGCCGTCAGCAGCGGCCTCAGGTCAAGAGAATCGCCGCGCCCGGCGAGCACCAGCACCTCCGCGCCAGCCGCCTCCACGGCCTGTCGCCAGGAAGGGTCAAAGCCCTCGCCGGTGGCGATGAGCGCCCGCCCCGGCCCCCGAAGCACACGAGCGCTGGCCGGCGTGCGGCCGCCGCTGTCGACCACCACCCGCAGGGGCTGATGTTCGCTCTCCTGACCGCCGGGGCGAGCAGTTAGCTGGGGATCGTCCACCAGGATGGTGTTCACCCCCACCATCATAGCATCCACCATCGTTCGCTGCTCATGAGCCCACCGAAGGCTCTCCGAGCCGCTGATCCAGCGGGAATCGCCGCTGGCGGCAGCGATACGGCCGTCCAGGCTGGCGGCGAACTTGGCGATGACGAACGGGAGGCCGGTGGTACGATGCTTGACGTAGGCCTCGTTGAGGCGACGCGCCTCCTCCTCGCGCTCGCCCACCTGCACAGCGATGCCCGCGGCCTCCAGTTCCTTCTGGCCGCGGCCGCTCACGTCGGGGTCAGGGTCAGGGAAAGCCATATGCACCTCGGCCACGCCGGCGGCGATGATCGCCTCCGTGCAGGGCGGCGTCCGCCCCTGATGGCAGCAGGGCTCCAGGCTGACGTACAGGGTGGAGCCGCGCGCCGCCTCGCCCGCCTGCTCGAGGGCCACCGCCTCCGCGTGAGGTCCTCCCGGCGGCTGAGTGAAGCCCTCGCCGACCACCTGCCCGTCGCGCACCAGGACGGCGCCTACCGCCGGATTGGGGCTGACTCGTCCCAGAGCCTGGCGTGCCAGAGCCAGGGCTCGCTGCATGTAGTCCACGCCGATCAGTCCGATCTTCGGGGAAAGTCCTGATGGGCCCGGCTGGCAGTGGGGCCCGTTTGCCCCTGATACTTGCTGCCCAGCTCGGGCGAACCGTACAGCCTTTCGGCCGGTGTACTGAGACGGAGGAAGGATATCTGACAGATGCGCATGCCGGGACGGACGGCGATAGGCATCTTGGCCACGTTGGATAGCTCCAGGGTTAGCCTGCCGGTCCAGCCGGGGTCAACGAAGCCGGCGGTGGCGTGGATGAGCAGGCCCAGGCGCCCCAGCGAGCTCTTGCCGTCCACCCGCGCCACGATGTCGTCGGGAAGGGTTATCGTTTCCAGGGTTGCCGCCAGGATGAACTCCCCCGGCTGAATGATGAACGGCTCGTCCCCTTCCACCTCCACCAGCTCAGTGAAGCCCTCCATCGGCTGGCCAACGTCCAGATAGGGGCGCGGCAGAACGCCCACTCGAAACACACGGAACACAGACGCCAGCCGCAGATCAACGCTGGACGGCTGGATACAGCCGTCCTCCAGGGGGTCGATCACCAGACGCCCCCGGCTTATCTCTTCGCGAATGGAGCGATCGCTAAGAACCACCGATAGCTCGCCACCTTTGCCTTCGGTGGCGTCATTCTAGCATTCGCTAAGCTTCAGGAGCAACCGAGGGCTGGGAGCACAGCGGGCACTCCCAGCCCCCGTCGTTCCGTCAGCTCATGGCAAAGGTCAGGGTAACGTTGGCGACGATCTGCACCTCCGCTGGCATCACCGGGTCGTAGGCCATGCCCTCGTAGCCATAGGGGCCGGCGTAATAAGTATCGAAGGACGGATCGCAGGAGGAGGGCCCGAAGGGGCTATAGATGTACTCGGAGGCAGCTACAACGTCTCCCAGACCCACATCCAGCGCCTCCGCCAGGCCGGCACCATTATCGCGGCCGTCCTCCACCGCCACCCGGCGGGCAGCCGCCAGAAGGTCGTCACAATCGTCCACGGTATACATGACGCCTACGTTCTGGAGCATGAGGGTGCCGCTTTCGTTGACGGCCTCCGTGGCAGCCTCCACCAGGGGTTCCACCTCATCGGCGGGGTTGTCCACGGTCACCGTGACCCGAGCGCTGCCAGAACCATAAGGGTCGTAGTAGTAGCCGGACGAGTAGATGGTGATCTCGATATCCGAGTCGGAGAAGCCCTCACCCTTGATGGCATCGATGAGAGGCTCCAGGTCGGCCTCAGTGATGGGCGACGGCGGGACCGGTGTGGGGTATTCATCCGGTGGCATGGCCGGCTCCGTCTCGATATCCACGCCAACCCCCGGTACGGCCCTTGGCTCGACCGACACGGGCGTGGGATAGACCTCCCCCGATTTGCTCACCACGAACTGGACGCGGGCAGCATCGGCGGGCGCGGTAGCGCGGCCGTAGCCCTGGACAGTGATGCCCCCCTGGGCCTGCAACTGGGGCGAGACCGAAAGGCTTTCCCCTCCCATGCCGCCTACCGGGTAGGCCGCGGTGGGAGGGTAGGCTGCGCCAGTGTAGGCCGCACGGGCGGCCTCTTCCTTCTCAGCGATGGCCGCCGCATAGGAAGCAGAGTCCGTCGTCGATGCTTGATCGATACCCCCGCTCGTATCCTGGCCGACGGCCGCCGCCAGGCCCTTCTCGACTGTCACCCCGGCGCCTGCGCCATCGCAGGCCACAGCCAGGACGACCAACGCCCCCGCCAACAACGCAAAGGCTGCCAGCGTAAGCTTTGTCCTCATGGACGTCTCCTTTCCCAATGATCAATCGATCGCATAAATGATGTTGACGTTGACCACTACCTCCAGCTCGCCTGCGCTGATCTCAGTGACCGCCGCCTCCTCCATCGCGTAGCCCATCCCGCGGTCGAAGTAGGGCTGCGGCGAAGGAGCATAGCTCGACTCGGTGATGTAGGTGGGCTTGCCCAGGCTCACTCCGGCCAGAGAAGCCAGCTCCTCGGCCTTCGCCCGGGCGTCGGCCATCGCCTCCTCGCGGGCGTCACTGCGCAGGGCTGTCGTGTCGTCGATGGCGAAGGAGATGCCCTGCATCTGGAGCAGGTCGCCGCCCGCCTCCACGGCGTCATCGATGACCTCTCCCACCTTGTCCACGTCCCGCACCTTCACCTGGAGCATATGGCTCACTCGATAGCCCGTCAGTATCCGCTCGTCGTTGCGGTAGTCGTACTCGGGGTAGATGCTGAAGCTGCTGGTCTGGATGTCTTTCTCCTGAACGCCATCGTCCTCCAGGGAGTCCAGTAGGTCGCTCATCGCTTCCTGCACCTCGCTGTTGGCCGCCTTGACCGTGGACGCCTTGGCCGAGACGCCCAGGCCCAGCACCACGATGTCGGGGGCGGCCGAAGCTCGCCCCTCGCCGGTCACGCTTATCCCCTGCGGCTCCGAGTTGCTGTTCGCTCCGACGGCCGATGACACATACGACGCCTCGGATGCCGACGGTTGCGACGATGTCGCAGGCTCTGACTGCCCCGGCGAGGCCGATGAGTCAGAACCGCAGGCAGCGAGCAGAACAAGAGACAAAAGCGCGCCCGCTATCAGTAGTACCCCTATCCCTTTCTTCATGAGGATCGCCTCCTTCATACTAGCCTCGGTCCCCGATGCCTCTGTGGAAACGGGTAGTAACCCAGAGGACAACAAGGATGCCTACGCCGGCGCCCAGGCCGATCTCCAGCCAGCGCACGACGTCCCCCCGCGAGAGGCCGCCGTCTTCCTCCTCGGCAACGGCTGGAGCGCCGTCCGGCGCAAGATCAGCTTCCTCGTCCACCTCGGCATCCTCCACCGTCGCCTTATCCTGCGCCTGCTCCCCGAACCCGAAAACGCCCTCCTCCACGCCGGCCGGCGCCGGTGTCGGACCCTCTGTAACACCAGGAACGTCCCGGCTCCAGATACCAGGGGGCTCAGGCGTCTCCGCAGGCGCCCCCACTATCGCTGATGGCGTCTCCTCGGCTGCTGGCGCCTCCACAGGCGGCGCTTCTACCGCTGCCGGCGTCTCTGCAGGCGGCGCCTCTACCGCTGCCGGCGTCTCTGCAGGCACCGCGCCTATCATCGGTTGCGTCTCCTCGGCCGCCGGCGTCCCCACAGGCACCGCCTCCGCTACTGCCGGCGTCTCCTGATTTGCGGACAGTAGCATTCCCGAGGGCTTCTCTTCCTCCTGCTCGCCTCCTCCGGGAAGGCCGGCGAAGTCGCCGACCACCACCAGGGTCAGAGCGAAGGCGGCGGTTGCCGTGGCCAGACGCAGGCCGAACTCCAGCCGCCTGGCCGTCGGCCGCGGGCGCACCTCCGCGACGGGAGGAGCCGCCAGCGTGAACGAGCGGGGCACCTCGGCCATCGGCAGGCTGCCCAGGGTCTCGACGGTAGCCCGAAGCTCCGCCAGCTCCTGGCGACAGGCTTCGCAGGAATGGAGATGGGCCTCCAGCCGACGTCGCGCTTTCTCCGAAAGCATATCGTCCACGTAGGCAGAGAGGTCGCGGCGAAAACGCCGATGGCGGAACTGCTCCAAGGCTTTCAGCATCATTGGTCCTCACTCCTTAAGACGAAACTGCGAAGGCAGAAGTTCCCGCCGGGCCATCAGGTACTCGCGCATCCTGCTTCGAGCGCGGGCAATGCGCGACTTCACTGTCCCCAGAGAGCAGCCCAGGGCCTCCGTCAGTTCCTCATAGCTCAGACCATGGATATCGCGAAGAATGATCGCCAGCCGCTGCTCCGTTGGCAGAACGGCCAGTCCCTGTTGCAGGTGGCGGCCCAGCTCCCGCCGGAGTGCCTCTTCCTCCGGCCCGGCCGAGTGGGATGAGATGTCCGCCGGCGAGCCCGCCTCCAGCGCCGCCTCCAGCGATGCCGCCGGCCGGCTGCGCTGCCGCCGTAGCTCATCGCAGCAGTTGTTGGCGGCGATGCGCAGGAGCCAGGCCCGAAAGCTGCCACCCCGGAAGCTGTCCAGGCGGCGGTAGGCAGTGATGAACGCCTCCTGAGCCGCATCCTCGGCTGCCGCCGAGCCCAGCATGCGCAGACAGAGGTTGTAGACCTGACGCTGGTAGGCCTCCACCAGCGCGTTGAAGGCACCCAGGTCCCCCTTCTGGCTCCTCTGAACGAGCTGCCCTTCGTCGGCGATAACCATCGACCTCCCTCGCCGGGGCCCCCTCAACGCGAGCCCAGAGCCATTCTAGCAGAAGAGCGAATTCGCGCGGCGGCACCCCTGACCATGTGCGAGCGTCATGTGTGTTTGGTATACTATGATCTTGGGGAGGGTGATCGTTGGAGCCCTCCCCGGCATTGTCATGCTGTGGGAACCTCGACAGATACAGCCAGAACTGGGGCCGGAGCCGCCATTTGAGCCGCCTCCTCCGCCCACGATGGAGGCACTCCCTCCGCCGCGGCCACGGCGGCGCTACCTGACCATCTTCCGGGAGGTCGTCGAAACCCTCCTTCTGGCCCTGCTCATCTTCCTGGCCGTCCGCGAGACCGTTCAGAACTTCAAGGTGGAAGGGAGCAGCATGCTCCCCAGCCTAGAGAACGGTCAGTACATCATTGTCAACAAGCTGGCCTACGCCCAGTTCGACCTGGGCATCTTCGACTTCCTCCCCTTCTTCGACGCCGGCGACGACTCCACCCACTACCTGTTCGGCAGCCCCGAGCGGGGCGATGTGATCGTCTTCGAATCGCCCAGGAACCCAGACCGCGACTTCATCAAGCGGGTCATCGGCGTGCCCGGAGACGAAGTGGAGATCCGCAGCGGGGAAGTGTACATCAACGGTGAGCCCTTAGAAGAGACGTATACGACTGGGCCGACCACCTGCCCCTGCGGCCCCTGGCAGGTCACAGAGGGCCACTACTTCGTCATGGGCGATCACCGCAGTAACAGCAGCGATTCGCGGGTCATTGGCCTCATCACCGAAGAGAGCATCATCGGCAAGGCCTGGTTCTCCTACTGGCCTCTCTCCGACGTAGGCCTTGCCCCCAACCACTCCATCTCCTTCGCCAGCGAGGACGCAGGAGGTCAGAGTGGCGAGTGACATCGAGGGCCTGCTTCGGCAGGTAGGCGCCATCCTCGATGGCCACTTCCTCCTGACCTCTGGCCGCCATTCCCCACTTTATGTAGAGAAGTTCCGCCTCCTAGAGCAGCCGCGCCACACGGAGAGTCTCTGCCGCCTGATAGCCGATCACTTTCGCCCCCAAGGGGTGCAACTGGTGGCAGCACCCACCACCGGCGGGATCATCCTCGGCTACGAGGTAGCCCGCCAGTTGGGCGTCAGGGGCATCTTCGCCGAGAAGGCACAGGAGGGACGGCGTTTCGGCCGCGGCTTTCGGGTGGCCCCAGGCGAGCGCACCCTGATAGTAGACGATGTCCTCACCACCGGCGGCAGCATCCGCGATGTTCTGAAAGCGGTGCGGGCCGAAGGGGCTGAGCCCATCGGGGTGGGCGTCCTAGTAGACCGCACTGCCGGCCGCGCGGACTTCGGCCTGCCCTTCTTTGCCTGCCTGGCCCTGGAACTGCCCAGCTACGACCCCGCCGAGTGCCCCCTCTGCGCCAAACAGATCGCCCTCACAGTGACCTGAGAAGAATATTCCTACACCTCGGCCCCGCCAGCCACCCTCGCCGCCTCCGCTCGCGGCTTTCCCACCATCAGCACCGAGGACAGACCGCTGGCAGCCTCAACACGTAGCGGATGGGACAAGTGGCTTCACGCCAACCTCCGAATGGCGAGGCAGAGGCGACGTGTGTACAATTGAAGCGCGGCGAATCGGCTCCAACGTTCAACTATCAGACACGGAACGGACCAGTCACTTGACGCTAATTCGCTCGGTCAGCTTGACCAAACACTTCGCCAGGGTCACGGCGCTGGATGGGCTGGATCTCGAACTGGAGCCCGGCATCATCGGGCTCGTCGGTGCCAACGGCGCCGGAAAGAGTACGCTCATCAAGATTCTGCTAGGGCTGCTGCAACCGACCAGTGGGTCAGGCGAGGTCATGGGATTCGACGTCTTCCGGCAGGGGCCTGAACTTCGCCAGTTCGTCGGGTACATGCCGGAGCACGACTGCCTTCCCACTGAAGTGTCAGCCACTGAGTTCGTAGCACACATGGCGCAAATCAGCGGCTTGCCACGCGCCGCCGCGCGCGAGCGCACGGCTGAGACGCTGCGGCATGTAGGCCTATTCGAGGAACGGTATCGCGAAATGCGCGGCTACTCCACCGGCATGAAGCAGCGCGTCAAGCTCGCCCAGGCGCTGGTGCACGACCCCAGGCTGATGCTTCTGGACGAGCCGACCAACGGCCTCGACCCGGAGGGCCGGGACGAGATGCTGCACCTCATCCGCCGCATCGGTATGGAGTTCGGGATCGCCATCGTCCTTTCGTCTCATCTGCTCAGCGAGATCGAGCGAGTCTGCGATCATCTCGTCGAGATCGAAGACGGCCGCCTCGTCCGGTC
>Ga0111179_1023_pt1 | contig 17423 bp, 18 predicted proteins | sample DeeMarSWOR324_28_FD_80226 | JGI IMG/M metagenome (GOLD analysis project Ga0111179, IMG submission 80226) | Dehalococcoidia bacterium SM23_28_2
GATCCTTCGCGGTTCCTCCCATCTTTCACATAGCCTCCTTCGGCAACTGCCTTGCCTATCTCCTTCTTGGGGCGACGGTCATCCTGCCGACGGAAGTGTTCAATCCGGTGGAGGTGCTGCAGACATTAGAGCGGGAGAGATGCAGCGCCATGCTGTTGATCCCGGCTATGGCCAACTTCTTGGTGCAGATGCCTAACCTGAACCAGTTCGACACCAGCTCCTTAAAGGTTTGGTACTCAGGAGGATCCATCCTGCCCACCGAAGTGCGAAGCAAGATCAGGGAAGCCTTCCCCCAGGTGAAGATCTTCGATTGCTTCGGCCAGACGGAGTCCAATGCGCTGGTCTCCGTCCTGATGCCCTCCGAGGCGGAGCGCAAGGAGGCCTCCGTGGGCAAGGGGTTACCTTTCCTCGAGATCCGGCTGGTAGACGACGAGGACAGGGAGGTACCGGTAGGCGAGGTAGGGGAAATCATCTATCGTGGCCCTACCGTCATGAAGGAATACTACAACAACCCGGAGGCGACGGCGAAAGCTTTCAAGAACGGCTGGATGCACTCCGGTGACCTCGCTCGCCGGGACGAGGAAGGCTTCCTGTACATCGTGGATCGCAAAATAGACATGATCGTCAGCGGCGGAGAGAACATCTATCCGGCGGAGATAGAGGAGGTGCTGTACAAGCACCCCAAGATCCTGGAGGCGGCGGTCATCGGCGTCCACGATGAGGAGTGGGGTGAGTCCGTCAAGGCCATTGTGGCACCCAAGCCGGGAGAAACGCTGACCGAGGAGGAGGTCATCGAGTTCTGCAAGGAGCAACTGGCCAGCTACAAGAAGCCCAAGTCGGTTGATTTCATCGATGCCCTGCCCCGCAGTTCGGCGATGAAGGTCCTGAAGACGGTGCTGCGAGAGAAGTACGGCAAGGCCGTAAGGTACTAGAGCGAGAGGGCGCGTACCAGACCGAGGGCATGTATGCTCCGGTCGGGGCCTCATAGGTACCCCTGGCCATCAGGGTATCCAGCTCCAGCAGAGAGAAACCCGACCGAAATGCCCAGCGCAGCAGCGAGGGACAGCTCGCCGGCAGGACGAACCTCAGGCTACTAGGCACCAGCCGGGCCGCACCAATGATAAGATCCTTCAGTGCCTCCTCATCCCTGGCCGCTGCTGGGCCGAGAAATGTGCTGCTGGGCGTGAAGAAGCGACATGCATATCCGACGGGGCGTCCGTCGCGCTCGACCAAGAGCGGTGGCCTGCGCGGCATCGCCATCTCTATTTCTCCACGCCGCCGGAAGCCAAGCACTTCCAGGCTGAGGTCATCCAGCGCATCGAGGTCATGAGACGTGCACTCTCTGACCATGCTGACCGCAGCCTCGTCGGCGGGTGGTCTGCCTCTTAGGGAGGCTATTTGCTCCTTGGCATCGAAGCCCAGGCGGCAGTAGAGGCTGTAGGAGACCGTGTTGTAGGCTGCCTGCAACAGCCGCACCGACTGGAAGCCGCAACCTTCGGCATGTTCCAGGGCGGCCTCCATGACCATTCTGCCCAGGCCTTTTCCCTGATGTTCGACCCCAACGGCCACAGGGCCTATGCCGGCAACGTCGCCTCGCTGGTCGACGAAATTCACAGCCAGCGGCTGCCCGCCCTCAATGGCCACGAAGGACGTGAACCCCTCTAGCTGACTGATTCTGCGCACGAGGATGGTGGCGAACTCGGGCGAGTCGTAGATAGGCTCGAAGCCGTGCTTGAGGGCCACGTCTTTGAAGGCCTCATAGACCAGCTTCCCTGCCGCTTCGACCTGGTCGGGCGCCATGCTCACGATTGTCCTCGATTGCGTTGCCTTGTTGTCCCGCCGAGACTCCATTATCGCGCTACTCCCTGTTGGCCGACGGTGGGGAGGCATGGCTGGGCCGGCCGCGGCGGATTGCGATCATCGCCGCTGACAGAGGCCTCTCCGGCACGGAAATAGAACACATTGCCTATTTGATACACGCTGCCGCTACCTACTGTCAAGAAGGGTTTCTCGTTCTCACTGAGCTGGGGCGGTCCTGGCCACTGCTGCCGAGAGCGGTTGACACAAGATCCACAAGTGGTAAGATGGATATAGGCTACTTAGGGCACCCTATATTCTGCGGGTAGGGATACCTAATGCTTGATGAACGCGCGCAAATGTATCTGAAGGCCGTCGCCGAGCTAAGCGAGGAGGGAGAGGAAGCTACCACGTCCTCAATCGCGCGGCGGCTGGACGTATCCCAGCCCTCGGTAACGGAGATGCTGCGGCGTCTATCGGCCAAGGGTGTCGTTTCCCACAAGCCGCGCGGGGTGGTGCAGCTAACCAAGCAGGGGGAGCGTCTGGCCACGTCTCTCATTCGGCGCCATCGACTCTGGGAGAGCTTCCTGGTCCGCTTCCTGGGCTTCTCCTGGGAAGAGGTCCACGACGAGGCCTGCAGGCTGGAGCATGCCACTTCGCCCGACCTGGAAGAGCGTCTGGCGGAGTTAATGGACGACCTTGAGGCCTGTCCCCACGGCCATGTCATCCCTGACAAGGAGGGTCGAGCCAGCGAAGAGCGGGCGATGCCTCTGAGTGAGTTTCCCGCTCCGGGGTCTGCCCGCGTAGTGCGCATCCGCGATGAGAGCGCGGACTTCCTTCACCGCCTCGCCCGCTTGGATATCACACCTGGTTGCATACTGGACACCGAGGGGGCAAGTGCCAGAGATGGCTCGGTGCAGGTGCGGGTAGAGGGACGGCCGGTGGAGTTGGCAGCGGACCTGGCCAGGAATGTGCTGGTGAAACCGGTGGAAAAGAACGGGGGACGAGATCAGCCCCGGAGTCGATGAAAATGATACCCCTGAGCGAGCTCAAGCCCAAGGAGAGAGGCACCATCGTCAAAGTGGGCGGCGGCGGGCCCGTTCGCCGTCGCATCCTAGACATGGGCGTGGTGCCCGGCATCGAGGTGGAGGTAGTGAAGGTGGCCCCCCTGGGCGACCCAGTGGACCTGTTGATCAGGGGCTATCATCTCTCCCTGCGCAGGGAAGAGGCCAGGGAGATCCTTGTAGAGAGGGCGTGACAGCTTTGATACCTCTTTCGATGGTGAGCCCCGGCGAGGAAGTGCGCCTGGTAGATATTCGGGGGGGATGGGGCATACGGCACAGGCTGGCCGATATGGGCCTCACTCCTGGCGAAACGCTGAGGATAGTCCAGGCTGGACCGTCGGGGCCACTCCTGGTGGCGGTGCGCGATTTCCGCCTGGCTCTCGGGCGGGGCATGGCCCATAAGATCATGGTGGAGCCAATCTAGACGGGGGAGGAAGGGATAGTGGCCGAAGGATTCACTATCGCCCTCGCTGGTAATCCCAATTCCGGCAAGAGCACCATCTTCAACAGCCTCACCGGTGGCCGTCAGCACGTGGGCAACTGGCCCGGGAAGACGGTGGAGAAGAAGGAGGGCATCTGGCGCCACGATGGGCGGGACATCAGAGTGGTGGACCTGCCCGGAACCTACAGCCTCGCTGCCTACTCTCTGGAGGAGGTCATCGCCCGCGACTACATAGTGCATGAGCGGCCGCAAGTGGTGGTGAGCGTGGTGGACGCCGCCAACCTTGAGCGCAACCTCTATCTGGCGGTGCAGATCCTGGAGCTCGGTGCCGATCTGGTGATCGCTCTGAACATGAGCGACACGGCCGAATCCCGTGGTTACAAGATCGACATCGCCAAGCTGTCCGAGGGCCTGGGCGGCATCCCTGTAGTGCCGACGGTGGCCAGCAGGGGCCTGGGCATTGAGGAGCTGAAGGAAAAGATCATCCAAGCGGCCAGGTCTCAGCCAAGAAGAACGGCAGAGGTCTGAGACACACGGTGGTTTGCCCGTCTCCTAGGAGGAGAGCGCCGCGGTGACAACCCACGACATGACCTACCCCCGCAAGGGGCAGCCGCTGGTGGACTACGGCCGCGAGATAGAGACCGAGATCGCCAAGCTGTATGATCTCATCGAAGCGGAGGACATCCGCGTTGACCATTACCCGCACCGCTGGCTGGCGATAAAGCTCCTGGAGGAGGACGCGGACGTCCGCGAGAGGGTGGCCTCCGCCCGCGGCGGCGCCGAGCTTCTGCAAGCGGCCGAGAAGAGCGTCAACCACCTGCGCAACATCTACGGCGATGACGTGGATATCATCATCACCGACCGCCGGTACGGTTTCATTACCGGCCTGGTCAAGGAGGTGGTGGAGCGGCCGCCGGTGACCCGTCGGATCCTGTCGGACAGAATAGACACCATCGTTACCCACCGGCTCCTGGGCATACCCATCTTCGTGGCCATGATGTGGCTGCTGTTCAAGGTGACAACGGACATCGCTGCGCCTTACATGGACTGGCTCGACGAGGTGATCACCGGGCCGTTTTCCCACTGGGCGGAGCGCTTCCTGAACCTCATCAATTCCCCCGACTGGCTGGTGGCCTTGGCCCTGGACGGGATAATCGCCGGCGTGGGCGGGGTGATGGTGTTCATACCGCTGCTACTGTTCCTGTACTTCTTCATCGCCTTGCTGGAGGACACCGGATACCTGGCGCGAGCGGCCTTCGTCATGGACCGGCTGATGCATCGCCTGGGGCTGCACGGCAAGTCGTTCATCCCCATGCTGATCGGTTTCGGCTGCACCGTGCCCGCCATCTACGCCACTCGCACGCTGGAGAGCCGCAGAGACCGTCTGCTGACGGCGTTGCTGTGCCCGTTCATGTCCTGTGGGGCGCGCCTGCCGGTCTACGTCTTGTTCGCCGCTGCCTTGTTTGCCAGCCACCAGGACATCGTTCTCATCTCGATGTACCTTCTCGGCGTTGCTCTGGCCATTCTTACGGGCATCGTGTTCAGGTACACCATCTTCCGGGGTAAGCCCACGTCGCCCTTCGTCATGGAGCTGCCGCCGTACCGGCTGCCCACCATCAGAGGGCTGGCGACCCACATGTGGGAGCGAAGCAGCGCTTTCATCCGCAAGGCGGGCGTCTACATCTTCGCCGCCGCTGTCGTCGTCTGGTTTCTGCTTAACATGCCCTGGGGCGTGGACGACCAGCGGGATAGCTGGTTCGGCCACACCGGTGCCACCATCAGCCATGTATTCGAGCCGACCGGCTTCGGCGATTGGGAGTCATCGGGTGCTCTGGTTACCGGCTTGGTGGCCAAAGAGGTGGTAGTGAGCACCATGAGCGAGATCTACGTCGGTGGCGTGGAGGAAGAAGGCGAGGAGGAGTTCCCCTCCACGCCGGAGGAGATAGGAGACATCTTCGAGGGCGGTGCCCGGGCGGTGCGTGATTCGGTGAAGCGAGTACCGGCCCTCGTGCCCGGCGTCTTCCAGACGGCACCGGATGAGGAAACCGACTTGCAGGCAGCCCTCAAACCCGTCTTCAGCGAGCGGGCCGCTGTTGCCTTCCTGGTCTTCGTACTCCTGTACGTGCCGTGCGTGGCGACCCTGGCGGCGCTTGGACAGGAGTTCGGCTGGAGTTGGGCAGGATTCGCTGCCGCCTACTACACGGCCGTGGCCTGGGTCGCCGCCTTCGTGGTCTACCAGGGGGCCGGACTGCTGGGCCTTGGCTAGCATGGGGGTGGTGTGAGATGCTTTCGCGGATTATTGAGGAACTGGAGAAGGCCAGGGGCCCGCTGAACCTCGATGAGCTGAGCCGGCGTCTGGGCGTGCAGCGCAGCGCCCTGGACGGCATGATCGAGACCCTGGTGCGCAAAGGGCGCCTGCGGGAGGTGGAGCTGGGCGAGGCCCCTCCCATGTGCGCTGGCTGTGCCGAGCGAAGCGGCTGCCCCGTTGTGGGCATGGGCAAGGTCTACGAAGTGGTAAGGACATAGACAAGCGGGGACGTGATTGGCCGTCGCTCTGTCTAGCTCCTCAGGCAACTCCCCCGCTGGCCCGAGCGTTCTACAACGGGGGAATCCGAGCGCCCGGGGCGGGCGCAGAATCCACAGTTATAGCGATGGCTGGAGAGGTGCGCTATGCCGTTCTTTATGCTCATATTTCGCAACCTGCTGCGTCAGCGTATCCGAACGCTGCTGACGGCTCTGGGCATCAGCCTGGGCATCACCACCGTGGTGGCCCTGGGGGTGGTCACCCATAGCCTGAAGGCTACAGCCGAGGACATACTGCATGCCGGCGGCGCCGACTTCGCCATCGGGCAGTCGGGCAGCGCCGACCTCAGCTTCAGCACTCTGACCGAGGAGCAGCTCGAGGACGTGGCCGCCTATCCCGAGGTGAATCACGCCATCGGAGTGTTGATGGCCTTCTCTAGCTTGGGCTCCAACCCCTACTTCGTTCAGCTCGGCATTGAACCGAGCGACCTGGAGCACTTCGACGTGCCCCTACTGGAGGGCCGCTACCTGGCTCGCGGCGCCACGGACGAGATGTTGCTGGGCGAGGAGGGCGCCAGCCAGCTCGACAAGAACCTGGGCGATACTGTCGAGCTCAAGGATCGCACCTTCACGGTGGTGGGCATTTACCGTACAGGCAACGTGTGGGAAGACGGTGGCGCGATTTTGCCCCTGGCGACCGTCCAGGAATACGAGCGCAAAGGAGGGCTGATGACCTTGATCTACGTCAAGGCCAAAGTGGGCACCGACCTCGATGCGCTCACCGCTCGCATCGAAGAGGACCACCCGGAGCTGGCCACGCTGCGCACTCTCTCCGACTACAACGAGGTCGACCAGGGCATGCAGATGATGGACGCCGCCAACCTGGCCATCTCTTTCCTGGCCGTTTTCATCGGCGGTATCGGCGTCATGAATACGATGGTGATGTCGGTCATGGAGCGAACCCGCGAGTTCGGCATCCTGCGGGCGGTGGGTTGGCGGCAGCGACGGGTGCTTCAGATGGTGCTGGGCGAATCGGTCCTCTTGTGTCTCATAGGTGCTCTGATAGGATCGATCCTGGCTGTGGTGTTCACCCGGGCGATCCTGATCTTTCCGGCGGTGCGCAGCTTCCTGGAGCCCGAATATACGCCTGACGTGTTCATCCGCGGCCTGGTGGTGGGGGTGGCGGTGGCCCTGCTGGGGGCGCTCTATCCGGCGATCCGCGCTGTGCGGCTATCGCCCATTCAGGCCATCCGCTATGAATAGAGATCGCATCGCCATCGATGTCCAGGAGGTGGTCAAGACCTACGAGGAGGGGCGCATCCGCGCTCTCAGCGGTGCCACGCTCCAGGTCCGCGAGGGCGAGTTCGTGGCGATCACCGGCCCGTCCGGCTGCGGCAAGTCCACCCTTCTCCACCTGATCGCCGCTCTGGACCGGCCCGACTCCGGCCGCATTGTAGTCGACGGTATGGACCTGGCGGAGGTGCGCGACCTTAGCACCTACCGCTCACATCGAGTGGGGCTGGTCTTTCAGCTCCACAACCTGCTGCCCACCCTTTCCGCCTCCGCCAACGTACAGATCCCCATGTACGAGGCCGAGCTCTCCTTGTGGGAGCGACGGGCCAAGGCCCAGCGCCTGCTGGAGGCCGTAGGGCTTGGCGACCGAGCGAACACGCCGCCCATCAAGCTCTCGGGGGGCGAGCGCCAGCGGGTGGCCATTGCTCGCGCTCTGGCCAACGATCCGCCCATCCTTCTGGCGGACGAGCCCACAGGGAACCTGGACTCCAAGGCCGGCGAGATGGTGCTGGACCTGCTGCGGACCATCCAGCAGAAGCGAGGGGTAACCCTGGTGCTGGTGAGCCACGACGCTCAGATCGCCTCGGCGGCGGAGCGCGTCGTCCGCATGCTGGATGGGCGAGTGGTGGATGAGGGGCTTTCGGGGCATCCTGCGGGTTGAGCGCCGCGTCTTCTGGCCAAGCCGCGGATTTCAATCCGCGGGGAGACTCACCCACCAATGGGGAACCAGTCCCGTAGCTTGCCTTTCCTTGACCGTATCTGGGCAAAAGTGATAAACTCCAGGCGCTGGCATTGCGACGATGCCAGCGTTTTCCCTTGTCTCCTCGTGGTGGGCGTAGCGTAGCGGTTAACGCGCCAGGTTGTGGCCCTGGAGATCGAGGGTTCAAATCCCTCCGTCCACCCCAGTTTCTTGCCAGCCGCCCATCGACCTGCTAACCTGAAGGCGCCGGCGGTTGCGGTACCCCTCGCGAAAGCCCGGAGGTGATGAAATGACTCGGGCGAGCGTGTTTACTTTTCTCTGCTTTATCCCTGTGCTTGCGTTGGCTGCCGCCTGCGGTGGCGGCGATGATGGAGAGCCCGGCGGCGCTAGTCTGCCGGAGGGCTTCCCCGAGGACTTACCTCTATACGAAAAGGCCACCATCCAGGTGGCCACCGTTCATCCTGAGGGGGCCGGATTCCTGGTGAGCATGGAGAGCGAGGACAGCACCGATAAGGTGCTGGCTTTCTATGAGAATGAACTGGACAAGGAGCCCTGGCAGGTGGAGAACGTGGTGGAGATCGCCGAGCAGGAGACCGTCATCGTCGAGTTCGCCAGACAGGATAGCCCCGAGGAGCACGGCACGTTGGCCATCGCCGCGGTGCATGTGGATGGTCAGCTAAGCAGCATCAGCCTGCAGCTATTCGTTGCCCCCTAGCTAGGTCAACTGAGAGAGAAGAAGGGTTGCCAGGCCCAGCAGGAAGAAGAAGCCCAGGACATCGGTAAAGCCGGTCAGGAAGACCCCCGAGGCGACAGCGGGATCGAGCCGCAGCCAGCGCAGGCCGAGCGGTATTATCGCCCCCCAGAAGCCGGCCACTAACAGGTTCAACAGTATGGCCAGCCCGACGACCAGGCCCAGCCAGGCGTTGCTCCACCATACCCAGGCTATCAGGCCAACCAGCAGGCCTAGGGCGATGCCTTTCAGCAAGCCCACGGATATTTCCTTGATGAGGACGCGTCTGGCGTCCTTGAGCTCTACCTCTCCCAAGGCGATCTCGCGTACCACGAGGGTAATGGTCTGAATGCCGGCATTGCCCCCTTGGCCGGCGACGATGGGCATGAACACGGCCAGGGCCGCTATCTGTTCGATGGTGTCTACGAAGCGGCTGACGACGCCAGCGGCCATGAAGGCCAGGACAAGGTTCAGAATCAACCAGGGCAATCGTCTGCGGGCGGAAACGTTGACGGGGTCATAGATGCTCTCTTCGGCGGGCAGGCCGCTGATGCTGTACATGTCCTCGGTAGCCTCTTCGGAGGCGACGGCCATGGCGTCGTCCATAGTGGTGATGCCTAGCAGATGTCGCTCTTCGTCTACCACCGGCAGGGCCCGCAGACGGTAGCGCTGAACCACACGAGCTACTTCCTCTTGATCGGTCTCGGGCTCAACGGCGATCACGTCTCGGATCATGATCTCTTCGATGGTCGTGCTGGCAGGGGCCACCACCAGCTCGCGCAGGCTTACCACTCCCTGCAGGCGATTGGCGGCATCCAGGACGTACAGGTAGTAGGCTTCCTCCACGTTGGGCTTCTGCAGGCGCAGGTAGTTGATGGCGTCGTGGGCGGTCATCTTCCCATGGAGGGCGACGAAGCCGCGGGTCATGATGCCGCCGGCGCTCTCGTCGGCATGTGTCAGCAGGGGAAGCACCTCTGAGGCCGTGCTCATGGTGGACAGCACCCGCGCACCCTCCGCCGCGGGCAACGTACGGAGAATGTCGGCGGCCACGTCGTTGTCGACCTTGTCCAGGACGCGGGCCAGGGACGCTCGCGGCATCTTCTCCACCACCACCACTCGCTCGTCGGGGTCCAGGTACTCCAGGAGGTGAGCGAGGCCCTCGGCCGATAGAAGGGCAAGAAAAGCCTCCCGCAGTTCTATCTCCAGGTGCCAGAAGATCTCGGCCTGGTCGGCCGGGTGGATAGAGGCAACCAGCTCGACAGCCTCGTCGAGGGCCTTGCCCTGCAGAAGTTCCTCCACTGTCTTGGTCGTGACCTCGACGCTTTGCTCCACGATGGCTCTCCCAGGTGGTTGTGAGCTAGCGTGCTTGCCGACGGAAGTACGGTTGAGACCGTACGGGGCCTATGATAAACTCTCTAGGGCTTGTTGAACACTACGTAGCTGAGTTTGATTCAGCAAACGGGTCGAGAATGTGCCCCCGTAGCTCAATTGGATAGAGCGCCTGGCTTCGGACCAGGTGGTTGTGGGTTCGAGTCCTGCCGGGGGCGCTAGCTTCTGGCTCTGTCAGGCTGCTATGGCGGAGAGTATAGGGCAAAGGCCGAGGCCGGACATGTCGCGCTTGTATGGCGTGATCATCTGCGGGACTGCCCTGGCCATCGCGGCTGGTCTGTTGGAGGGGGTGCGCAGGCGCAGCTATTGGGCGCTGGCTATTCCCCTTCTGGTGGGCAGCCTGGGGGTTCTTTCGGTGGCCTTCTGGATCGGCTGGGCCCTTGCTATGACGCGGCCACAGGAGGCGACGCCGCAGCCGGACTCGGCTCGCACACCTGTCGGTAGACGGCCTCGGTCTGCAAAGCAGCCTTCTGCCAGTTGAACTTATCTAGGATCCTCTGCCTTCCCGCCTGTCCCATTCGTCGCCTCATGTCCGCGTCTCGCATCAGTTTGTCCGTGGCTTCGGCCAGGGAACGGGCATCGGCCGGCGGCACCAGGATGCCGGTGACGCCGTCCTGCACCACCTCGGGCAGCGCCCCGCCGGTGGTAGCTACCACTGGCAGGCCGCAGGCCATAGCCTCGGCGGCGGGCAGGCCGAACCCCTCGTACAGGGAAGGGCAGACGCTCATCTGGGCGCGGCAGTAGTGGCGTACCAGTTGGGGGGTTGTGACCCGCCCGGTGAAGCGAACGCGGCTGCTCAGTCCATAGCGGCGCACCAGACGGGGGGCCAGCTTCAGCTCGTGCTCCGGCCGGTCGACGAAGGTCAGGCGGTAGTCGGTGCTATCGCGCAGGTAGCGCAGGGCCTGGAGGAGATAGAGGGCGCCTTTGCTCCGATCCTCGGAGTTGCTCACACAGATGATGTTGTTGGCCTGCTTGGCTACTCTCATAGGGCGGAACGTGTCGGTGTCGATCCCGTTGTGGATGACCTCAATCTGCTGCCTGGGCAGGACAAAGGCCGACTCAACCATGCGGGCGGAGGCCTCCGATACGGTGATGATCCTGTCCAGGCGGCGGGCGACGAACTCCTGCATGAGGATGGGGTAGTAGATCAGGCGGCGGACCTTCTCGATGGGGCCTGTGGCCTGCGCGACGGCGTTGCGCGCATCGATGGACAGGGGATGGTGAACGGTAGCCACCATAGGGACGCCGCAGCTCTTTATGAGCAGCAGGCCGATGCCCAGCCCCTGGTTGTCGTGAACGATGTCGAACGGGTGGCGGCGGTGCAGCTCCTGGAACTTGGCCACCGCCCGCAGGCTGAAGGTGAACATCAGGGAGAAGATGCCGGCGCGAGTGCTGGCGAACTCGAACAGGTTCAGGGGATAGAAGAACTGGAGAGGGTTGGGCCGATCGAGGAACTCTCGACGGTTCTCGACGAAGCGGAACCAACTGAAGCTCTCCAGGCGGTGCACCTGGACGCCCTCGGCCATGCTCGGGTAGGGCGGCCCGGCGATGACGTGCACCTCATGGCCCAGGCGCATGAGCTCGCGCGTCAGGTAGTGGATGTAGACGCCCTGCCCGCCCGAGTACATGCTGCCGTGATACACCAGGAAGCAGAGCCTCACGCTGCCCGCCAAACCTCCCTCATTCGTCCAGGCGGTGGGAGAATGGCCAGCTCTTGGAGAGAACGTCGGCCGCTAGAATCCGCCGGCAGCGCAGCTTACCTCTGTAGAGCTCCTTTTCGGTAGCCAGGTGGACCAGCGACGGGAGCTTGGCAGACCAGCGCTCCAGTAAGATGCGCTTGTTCCTGGCCTGAGCTCGCTCTGTGGCGGCCTGATTCCTGCCCATGGATATCCCATGGTGGTGAATAACAACGCTTCCCCGATGTACGACCAACGCATACCCGCTGTCCTTGATACGAAGGCACATGTCGGTGTCCTCATAGTATCCGCGCCGATAGTCCTCGGAGAAGCCGACGAGTTCGCGGCGTCCGAGGAGGCAGGCCGCCGTCAGGGTGTCCACCTCCACGGGCCTTTCGTCGTCTCCAGGACGTCCACCGATGTTGACATGGTACGGCAGCAGGTCTTTTTTCAGAAACATCTTGCCGTCGTGCTGGATGCGGCCGTCTGGATAGAGGAGACGTGACCCCACAGCGCCGACCTCGGGATGCAGATCCAGCATCTCGACCAAAGGCTCCAGCCACCCCGGCGTAAGCTCCACGTCGTCATTCAGGAAGAGGACGTATGGCCTCTCGGCGAGGCGCAAACCCTGGTTGTTGAAGGCGGCAAAGCCACGATTTGCCCTGTTGTTGACTATCTTCAGGTGCGGGTAGTCAAGGGACTGCAGGAGGATGTTTGTTCCATCCTCGCTGGCGTTGTTCACTATGATGAGCTCGAATCCAGGTGGCGTATGGCGGAAGAGGGTCTCCAGGGTTCTCCTCAGGTATTCGCAGTTGTTGTGTGTGCCGATGATAATGGATACCTTCTCCGACTTGGCCACCGCAGATAGCAGCCTATCCTTCATCACCTCATCGCTGAAGTCACGAGCCCGCTGTCTCGCCTTTTCAGAAAGCCTCTTCCAGAGCGCGGGTTGCGTCGCCACCTCCCACGTCAGGTCCACAAGCTCCTCGAGTGAATTGAATAGGAAACCATGCTCTCCATGGGTCACGATCTCCGGCGGTCCTCCAGAATTGAAAACAATCGGGACCGCCCCGGCGGCCATTCCTTCGACGATGGTAAGCCCGAAGTGTTCCTGAGCAGCCGGTTCCGACACCGAGAAGCCAGTAGCATGCCAATAGACTGAGGCCCTCGAATACAGCTCGCGTAGCTCTGAAGACGATGGGTTGAGATCGATCTCGATGGGGAAGCCGCTAGCATGGCGCGCGAGATGGGAAGCGTACACTGACTCGCCCTCAAGGACAGTAGCTCCGGCAAGGACCAATCGCCACCCGCTCAGCCCTCGATTACACAGCTGTTTGAACGCCTGGATCATCGCCAAGTGAGCTTTGTCTGCGAAGGCAGAAGGCACTGCAAAACGGCTCACGTGTAGGATCATGGGCTCCTTCAGGCCGGGGCGCAGGTCGTCAGTGGCGATGGATGGATAGATCACCATCACATCCTGAGTCCTGTAGCGATCTCTAACGTAGGAGGCGGTGTAATTGCTGTTGGCGATGTGAGTGATACCGTTACCATCCTGAGCCACGAAGGGGAAGAACACTATGTTGTAGCTCTTCGGGGTTTTGGCGAACACTATGCTCTCATTGGCCGCTGACAGCCAGATATCGTACTTGTCCGCCGCACCTTTGGAGTACCTTTTGACCGACATATCTCCGATATCGATATTCAGGTTATCCAAATACCAGCGCCTGTCTCGAATGGGTGTTCCCGAAGGAACAAGCAGGTCCACCTCGTAGAAGTCAGAGAGGGCCAGCAGGAACTTGAGTACGTGCACGGCGCCTCCTCCCACTGACCAGGCGTGCTCACCGAAGCACCCCACCCGCAACCGCCGCACCAGCGGTCTTCCCTGGACTGATTTCTCACGTTGAGACAACGGACGCCGGCGCAATGCTCGCCGTGCCCAGCGTAGCGGCGCCGTTATTAGCCTAGTGGGCCGCGCACCAAAAGAAGCCATCCACCGCAGCATTCGCATCGCTATCCGATAGCGTAAGCTGCCTGGGGGCGCAAAAAACCAGAGCAGCGGTCGAATGCGCTGGATAAGCCGCCAGCTTGTCGAGTTCTCAATGTCGCTTAGGCGGCGCTGCAGGCTATCGACCTCTTCTTGCTTGGCTCGCGCTAGCTTGCGAAGCCGCGCCAATTCCGCGCGAGTTCCGTCGCGCACATCTGCCTTCGGTCGACCGGTGGTGGCCTCAGGACCCTGCGTCGTCCTATCGGTAGAACCAAGCGAGTTGCTGGGTTCTCTAGGCCGACGCCTGTGCTGAACCATAGATACACCCCGCTAGACTAGCGTCGTGGCTGCCGTAAGCCAGGCGAATTTGCCAATCGATCCACATTCATCATGCGCTAGGAATCGGCCCGATTCGCGGGAGCCACTGCGAACCCGGAGGGGCTCGACAGGTACTCGTCCACCACCTCTTGCGGCTTGCCGTCAGCAGCGACGACGCCGTGGTTGATCAGGATAGCACGGTCGCAGAAATGTTTCACGTTCTCCAGGTCGTGGCTCACGAGGACGATGGTGACCTTGTCCCGGCGCAGCTTCTCGATGTGGTCGAAGCACTTGCGCTGGAATTCGGCGTCACCCACCGCCAGCACTTCGTCGACGAGCAGGATCTCCGGCCTAACGTGCACGGCGACGGCGAAGCCCAGACGCACGTACATTCCCGACGAATAAGTCCGCATGGGCTGGTCGATGAACTCGCCCAGCTCGGAGAACTCGGCTATCTCGGGAAGCTTCTCCTGGGCCTCTTTACGTGACAGACCCAGGAGGACGGCGTTGATTATAGCATTATCCCGTCCGTTCATCTGGGGGTGGAAGCCTGCTCCCAGTTCCAGCAGGGGCGAGACACGCCCCCGCACTGTGAGCCTCCCTTTGGTCAGGGGCGCCAACCCGGAGACGATCCGCAGCAGAGTGCTCTTGCCGGCGCCGTTGGGGCCGATGATGCCCACGCTCTCGCCGCGCCGAACCGTAAGGGATACATCCCTCAGTGCCCAGAAGGCCTGCCTGGCCCGAGTGGCTTTCACAAAGGTTGGCAAGTGCAGAACCGCCTTCTTCAACTCCATCACGCGATGCGGGTAGAGAAAGTAACGCTTGGAGACGTTCTCCAAGATGATGACCTCTTGATTGCTATAAGGCGACCTCAAACTGTCCCTCTAGAGTCTTGAACGTGATGCTTCCGGCCAAGAGAGCGAGGGCCGTGAACACCAAGGCCGGCCAGATCTCGACGCCAGGAAGCTGGTCGTACAGAAACAGGTTCCGCCACGCCTGAATGAGCGGGGCCATCGGGTTGAGATATATCACCGCGCCCAGCCTCTCCTCGACCAGGGAGAGCGGATAAAGGATGGGAGTGAGATAAAACCAAAGGGTCATCAAGACCTCGACCAGGTGCTCTAGGTCACGCAGGAATACGTTGAACGACGCCACCAACAGCACAGCCCCCGCCAGCATCAGAAGTTGGATGGCCGTGAGCAAGGGAAGGCCAAGCAACCACGTGGGGCGAGGGTAGTAACCCGCAATAACGAGAAGCACCACCAATATCGGGATCGATAGGGCGAAGTGCAAGAGCTGGCTGGTAACAGCCGACAAAGGCAGGACAAAACGGGGGAAGTAGACCTTCTTGAGGAGCGCGGCATTGTTGGAGAACGAGGCGGCGGAGGACTGGATCGAGGCCTGGAACCAAGTCCAGGGGAACAGCGCCGCCAGCAGGAATAGGACGTAGGGAGCATCAGACCCCACTCTTATGCGCAGAACGGTACTCAGAGCGAAGGAGAAGACTAGGGCCTGAAGCAGAGGCTTAGCCAGCGTCCATAGGAGCCCGAGGACGGTGCCCTCATAGCGCAGCTTCACATCCCGCGCAGTCAGGAGCAGCAACAGCTCCCACGTGCGGGCCACCCCCCTGAGGTTCAGCCGCTCGAGCGAACCAGCGTAGCTAGCGGACGAAGCCGCGGCCACAGTTCCCCCAAAACGTTCACAGTGCTACCTCGTAGACTAGCAGGCCGGAGGCCACCAATCAAGAAGAGGCCGACCGCCTGCAGGGTCGCTTGCCTTCAATACCATCGGAAGGTACAATACGCCTAGCCTAGTTCAGGCTGAGGTCTATGGCAAAGGAGAAGCTCAGGGGCCTCATCCTCAGCGGCGGTAAGGGTGAACGCCTGCGTCCCTTCACTTATTCCGGCGCCAAACAGCTAGTGCCCATAGCCAACAAACCCGTCCTCTTCTACGTCATCGAGGATCTGGTAGCCTGCGGCATCACCGACATCGGCATCGTGGTCGGCGATACGCAGGCCCAAGTGAAGGAAGCCGTGGGGGATGGCGATCGCTTCGGTGCCAGGGTGGCCTACATCCAGCAGGAGGCCCCCCTGGGCATTGCCCATGCTGTGAAGATCGCCGCCGATTTCCTGGCCGATCATCCCTTCGTCCTCTACCTGGGCGACAACCTGGTGCTGGGCGGCGTGGCTTCCTTTGTGCAGCGCTTTCGCGGCGATTCCAGCAACTGCCAGATTCTTCTCAGGCGGGTGGATACCCCCCAGAGCTTCGGCGTGGCCGAGATGGTGGACGGCCGGGTGGCGCGGGTGGTGGAGAAGCCAAGCCAGCCGACCAGCGACCTGGCGGTGATCGGCGTGTACATGTTCGACCGGCATGTGTTCGAGGCGGTGCAGCAGCTACGGCCATCGGCCCGCGGCGAGCTGGAGATCACCGATACCATCCAGTACCTGATCGACAAGGGATTGGCCGTCCAGGCCCAGGAATTGAACCAGTACTGGATGGACACCGGCAAGATGGGCGACATCCTGGAGGCCAATGCGGTTGTGCTTGATGCCCTGCCATCCCGGATGGAAGGCAGCATCGACAGCGCTTCGCGGGTAGGGGGCAAGGTGATCGTCGAGCGCGGCGCTCAGGTGATCAACAGCGTACTGGAGGGCCCGCTGATCATCGGCGAGGAGAGCCGCATCGTCGATTCGCAGATAGGGCCTCACACCTCCATCTATCACCACTGCCAGGTGGAAGGCAGCCGCATCGCCAACAGCGTTGTCCTGGAGCACACGCTCATCGAGCGCGTGGGCTACCGGATCGAGGACAGCCTGATCGGCCGCTACGTGGAACTGCGGGGCGACGGCAAGACGGAAGAGCGGTGTTGCGCCCTCACTCTGGGCGACCACAGCCAGATTCGAGCGGTTTAGGGGCTGTTTGATGCGCACCATCTTGGTCACCGGCGGGGCGGGATTCATTGGCAGTCACTTTGTGCGCCGTCTGCTGCGCGAGCACCCTGAGTATGCGGTCATCAACGTCGACAAGCTCACCTACGCCGGCAATCGCGACAACCTGCGCGATGTGGAGGACGACCCCCGCTATCGCTTCGTCCACGGCGACATCTGCGACCGCCAGCTCATGGACGAGCTGGTGGCCGAGGCCGGCGCCCAGCCTGGCCGCCGAGACCCACGTTGACCGCTCGCTTCTGACAGCCGACGCTTTCATCAAGACCGACGTTCATGGCACCTACGTTCTCCTCTCCGCCGCCCGCGAGCATGGCATCGAGCGCTTCGTCTATGTCTCCACCGATGAAGTCTACGGCGAGGTGCCCGACGGCTATTTCTCTCGCGAGGTCGACCCGCTTCGGCCCCGCAACCCCTACGCGGCCAGCAAAGCGGCCGCCGATATGCTCTGCCTGGCCTTCTTCTCCTCCTACGGCCTGCCGGTGATTGTCAGCCGGGGCGTCAACACTGTGGGGCCTTGCCAGTATCCGGAGAAGATGGTTCCTCTGTTCGTCACCAACGC
>Ga0111179_1020_pt1 | contig 17384 bp, 10 predicted proteins | sample DeeMarSWOR324_28_FD_80226 | JGI IMG/M metagenome (GOLD analysis project Ga0111179, IMG submission 80226) | Dehalococcoidia bacterium SM23_28_2
GAGCCGTCCAGGATGCCCAGGATAGCGATATCCCGCTCCTCCAGCCGCTCAACCACTCGATCGAAGCGCTCCCAGCGATAGACGCCGGATTCCCGCTCGATGCTCGCCCAGTCGAAGACGGTGCGCGCGATGCCCACCCCCGCCTCATCCATGAGCCGAACCGTCTCGTCCACTCTCTCCTCAGAGCCGAACCAGGTAAGGTGAGAGTTAACGCCATAGAAGGGGGGAGCGGCGGCATCCACCGTCAGCTCCGTGTCCCGCCGGACGTACACCCAGTACTTATCGCCGCGCACCATGTTCGACAGGACCGGCCCGTAGCGGAAACCATACGCGAAGTGGCCCAGCCACAGCTCCTGAGCGGCGTCCCAGTAGTAGACGGCAAGGTAGTCGTCCTCGATGGAGCTGAGCGCAAGGGAAACGGGCTTGGTTGGGCCCTCGTACGTCACAAGGTTCCAGCCCCGCTCCAGATGGACGCTATCCGAGGAAGCCTTCCCAACCATCGTGAGGAAGGCCATAAGGAGGCAGCACGCCAGGCCGGCCCGTGCCGCCAGCCAGGTCAGCCGTAGGACCCTTGCTGTCGGCATCGGTCGTCGCGGAGGCGGGCATTCCGCACCTCCACGATAGCCGAACCGGCCTAGTTATGTCAGTAGAAGGGCGGTGAATATCGGCGGCCTTAACCGTCAGTTCACCCAGCCAGGCGCCGAGAGCATCCCCATGCGAGCCAGCCAGCGGCGGCGAACGACAGCTAGCGCCGCCTGCGAGGGAACCAAGGGAAGAAGGCGCTGGTGCTCTCGATGTAGTCCCTGTATTGGGGCTTGGTCTGAACCTGCGTCCTCTCCAGGAGCGCCACGCCGGACACTCTCAGCAAGAGCACCGTCATCAGGATCGGGCTGAAGAACGTCCAGTAGCCGCCCGCCGTGCCCGCGGCGATGATGTAGTACCCCCACCATGCAGTGGCGTCGCCGAAGTAGTTGGGATGGCGTGTGTAGGCCCACAACCCGCTCCGCATCACCTTGCCCTTGTTGGCGGGGTCGCTCTTGAAGCGAGCGAGCTGCCAGTCGCCCACCGCCTCAAAGAAGAAGCCAATGCCCCATACGAGGGCCCCCAGCAGGTCAAGAGCAGAGAAATGATCGGGATCGTCGCTGAACTGCGCCGCCAGAATGGGCATGGCGATCAGCCAGAGGAGTGCCCCCTGCAGCAGGAAAACCTGAAAGAGGCTTGTCCACCAGAACCTCTCTCCGGCCTCCACACGCCACTTTCGGTAGCGGTAGTCCTCGCCCTTGCCCCAGTTGCGCCAGAGGATGTAGAGCGACAGTCGGAATCCCCAGACGGCGACCAGGGCGGTGATGAGAACCTTGCGGCCGACGAAGCCGTCGGTGGCCACGAAGTACACAACGGCCAACAGCACGAAGCCCAGCCCCCAGAAGATGTCCACGATGCTGGCATTCCTCTTGATAAGGCTGAGCAGCCAAATGGCCAGCATATAGGCCAGGACAATAAGAGCGGAAAGGCCAAGGATCTCAGGTAGGTCCATCTCTCAGTTCCTAAGTGCCCGCCTGTCTCCCTTCAAGACCCCAGGACAGCAAGCCGGTGCACTCTATCATAGCAGAGAGATCAAACAGCGACCTCTAGCACTCAAGAGAGGATTCTCATCTGGCCAAAGGAGCTAGCCACACGCACAGCTCATCGAGCGCCTCTTTCCAGCAGCGGGCAGGCAGGCTACAATGCAACACAAGTTGAGCGTGATGACACAGACCGCTGAGGCACAGGAGCCTTCTACGCAGACGAAGAGAGACACCTGATCTTGGATAGCTCTACCCGTCTTGAGGACTCCCTTCGGCGAGGCTACGCAGCCGCGCGATCGAGCCGGTCAGCCATTCGTAAGTTAGCCGACGAGCCGCTCATCCGTCGGATCGCCACGGCATTGATGGTCTTCTTGATCCTGCTGGTGGGTGGCACCGTGGGCTACATGCTCATCGAAGGCTGGCCTTTTCTTGATGCCCTGTTCATGACGGCGATCACCCTCTCCACGGTAGGCTACGGCGAGGTCCAGCCACTGTCATCCGGCGGGGTTGTATTCAGCGTATTCCTCATCCTCTTCGGCGTGGGAGCGGTGCTGTACGTACTCAACACCACTGTCCAGACGGTACTCGAGAGCCATCTGGGAGAGATCCTGGAGGTACGCAAGATGAAGGCCCGAATCAATGCACTACGAGACCACTACATCGTGTGCGGCTTTGGCCGGGTGGGCCATGAGGTGGCCCTGGAGTTCCAGGCCCAGGCTACGCCCTTTGTACTTATCGAAAACGATCCCGAGGCCCAGGAGAAGGCCCACAGTCTAGGCTATCTCTACGTGGCGGAGAACGCCACGGCCGACGAGGCATTGGACGCCGCCGGGATCAGGCGAGCCCGTTGTCTCATTGCAGCGGTGGGGAGCGACGCGGAAAACACCTACATCACGCTCTGCGCGCGTTCCATGAACCCGAAACTGTTCATCGTCGCCCGGGTTGATTCTACTCGAGGCGAGGAGCGTTTGCGCCAGGCCGGTGCCGACAAGGTGATCTCGCCTTATCGCATCGGCGGCCGGACTATCGCCTTTACGGCGCTCCAGCCGCACGTCAGCGACTTTCTGGACTCGGCAACCGGCGATCGGTGGATCGCTGAGATAGAGGTAAACGAGGGCTCAGACCTGGTCGGGATGCCCCTTGGTGAGTTTCGGCGCACTCGTGCCGGCAACAACGTGGTGCTGGGACTGCGCGGGCCCAGCGGGCATTTCGTGGTGAGCCCGTCGGCCCACAGGCGGCTTGCGGTGGGTGACCGCATGCTGGTGCTCGGCAGAGAGAAGGATCTCGCCAGCATGAAGCTGCCGGACAACCATCCGCCCGCCGACAGACCGGCCCGCGGCTGAAGAGGCGCGGCGTGTGCGTGCGACGGCCGGTGATGATACACTGCCGCTATGCAAACACACGGATGGAGGCTAACTGACCGTGCTATCCTTCCCAGGCTCTAGACATTGGGCCGCAGTTCTGGTCCTCGGATTGGTCCTCGCGCTGACGCTGGCGGCCGCGGCCTGCGGCGACGAGGAAGCGCAAAAGGACGAGATCAAGGACATCGAGCGAGGGCCGGATACGCCCATCGTCGTTCCGGCCGATCAGCCGATCATCATCGGTGTGTCGGTGCCTTTGACCGGACCCGACGAGACGGCAGGCACTGAAGACCTCCATGCTGCGGTCGTGGGCGTAGAGCGGTGGAAGGAGGAGAACGGCACAGCGATCGGCGGGCACGAAATCGAGATCCGCGCCGAGGACGACGGATGCTCCGAGTCCCAAGTCACCGAACAGGCCGCAGAGCGACTGCTGGGGATCGAGGGACTGGTGGGGGTCATCGGACCCGACTGCAGCGCCGGTGCAGCCGCCGTGATTCCCACCTACGCAGAGGCCGGGGTCGTGATGATCTCCGGCTCCGCGACTAGAACCGACCTAACACTGGACCAGCCGGAGCCGAGATTCTTCTTCCGCACGGCTTACACCAACGCTGCGGAGGGTGTCCTGCAAGCCCGCTACGTTGTCGCCGAGCTGGACGTGACGACTGCCTATGTGATCGACGACGGCGAGGCCTACGGCGAAGACCTGGCGGATGCGGCGCAGGAGGCCCTGGAAGCGACAGGGCACACGGTGACCCGCGAGAGCATCGTGCGGGGAACCGTCGACTTCAGCCAACTGGTCGGCCGCATAGCCGCCGACAACCCCGGTGTCGTCATCTTCGAAGGATTCAATCCAGCAGCTGCGCTCCTCAACCGCCAGCTTGAAGACGCCGGATACAGCGGCCCGTTTGTCTCCAGCGATGCCGCAGCATCGGTATCGGACTTCATCGAGCCTCTGGGCGAGCTAGCCGAGGGCGCCGTCTTCGCCGGTTGCCTGCGCGACCTGCCCGAGGAATTCCTGGCCGACTACATCGACATCATCGGGAGCGAGCCCACAACACCTTTCCCGGCGCAGTACGCCGACGCCGCCACCATCCTCCTCGACGCCGTCGCGGAGGTCGCCCAGGAGCAGCCGGACGGATCGCTGGTGATCGACCCTCTTGAGCTGCGCGACGCCGTCAGCACACCGAAGCTGCTGGCCGGCCTTTCCGGCACCATCGCCTTCGACGAGAACGGCGATCGGCTCGCTGAGAGCACAGGCCTTGTGATGTGTGAGGTCCAGGATGGCGAGTTCGTCAGGATCCGATTCTAGGGCTTAGGCAGATGACATCATCCCCTTATCAAGGAGCACGGTCCTTCACCGCCCGTATCGCCATGTGGAGCGCCCGCCACCGGAAAGCTGTGGCGCTTGCCTGGGTGATCATCGTCGTCGCTGCTCTGGGTGCCTGCAGCGCCATCGAGGCCGACACCAGCGTCGAAGGAGAGGCGCCTGGCGAGTCCGGAGAGGCCCAGGCTCTCATCGAACAGAGATTCCCGGCAGAGCAGGAGATGCCCCAGGAGTTCGTTGTCTTCTCTCATCCTTCCCTCAGCGTGGACGACCCCGGCTATCGCGAGACGGTCGAAGGGCTTCTGGGGGCCCTCAGCACGCTACGAGCGTGGAAAACGGAGGTCGTCGGCGGTACCACAGTAGTCCACAGCAGCCGGATCGTGGCCGGAACGATCAGCCACTACGACATCGGCCTGCCGCGGGAAGCGTCACCCTTCGTCGCTCAGACCGCGACCGGCGGCGACGTCACCTTTGCCATAGTCACGCTCGAAGGAGACCTCGAGGAGGCGATAGACAACATCGACCCGGTTCTGGACAGCGTCGATCGCGCCAGGGAGGAGTCCGAAGGGTTTGAGATCAACATCGGCGGCACGGCCTCCCTCACCAAGCAGTTGACGGAGATCATCGACGAGGACTTCGGTAGCGCCGGGACCCTGAACATACCCATTACCCTCGTGATCCTCGTCCTCGCCTTCGGTACTCTGGTCGCTGCTGTCGTGCCGATAGTCCTTGCCTTTGTGGGCGTGTTCGTCGCCCTGGGAGCCCTGACCATCATCAGTCAGGTGTTCCCCCTAGCAGACGTCTATACCCAAGTCGTGCTGCTGATCGGGCTGGCCACCGGTATCGACTACTCCCTGTTCGTTATCACCCGCTACCGGAGCGAGCGCAGGGCCGGGCTCTCCAAGGAGAACGCCCTGCGCGTGGCCACGGGCACCTCCGGCAAGGCGATCTTCTTCGCCGGCGCCACCACCGTATTCGCCGTGGCCGGCATGTTCCTGGTAGGCGACCCGATCTTCAGCAGCCTGGGCCTCGCCTCCATCGTTATCGTCGTCTTTGCCGTAAGCATGGCCATGACCCTCCTGCCGGCGATCATCGCCATGCTCGGCGACAACATAGAGCGGCTGCGCGTACCGTTGCTCGGTCGCCCTGCCGAAGAGACCGGGGGAGTGTGGGGGTTCGTCTTCGACCGCGTACTGGCCTGGCCTGTCATCCCCGCCGTAGTCACCGTCGTCGTTCTGCTCGCCATCTGCGCTCCGGGCCTCAACTTCAACCTCGGCTTCAACGGACCCAGGAGCTTCCCCGAGGACGCGGAAGGTACCAGGGCACTCATAGCTCTAGAGGAGAACTTCACGCTGGGGCTGGTCTCGCCGGCGGTGGTAGTTGTGGACGCCGGAGAGAAGCAGAACGTTTTCGCTGCGGAGATTCAGGACTCGGTTTCGGAGCTGCTGAGCCTGGTAGGGGAAGATACCGTGTCGCCCGATGCGCCCGAGGCCCTCTACGGGCCGGTGGCCCAAGAGCCCGAGTTCAGCGACGCCGGCGACACGGAGGAACTGTTCATCCCCGTGAACGGCGACTCCGGCGAGGCCCGCGCCATCGACGCCGTCAATAACCTGCGCGACGAACTCGTTCCTGCCGCCTTTGAAGACAGCCCCGCCGATGCCCTGGTCACCGGCGCTACTGCCGCCAACATAGACTTCCGGGACAAGATCGAGGCTCGAACCCCCATCGTCTTTGCCTTCGTCCTGGGGCTCGCCTTCATCACCCTCCTCCTCACCTTCAGGTCGCTCATTATTGCCATCACAGCCATCGTCCTCAACCTCTTCTCCGTATTCGCCGCCTACGGCCTCCTCGTGCTGGTCTTCCAGGAAGGGTGGCTGCTGGAGGGCGTACTCGATTTCGAAGCCACGGGCATTATCGAATCCTGGCTGCCTCTCTTCCTGTTCTCGCTCCTGTTCGGTCTCTCCATTGACTACGAGATGTTCATCATGGGCCGGGTGAAGGAGAGATACGAGCGAGGGGCCAGCACCAGCGAGGCTATCGCCATGGGCGTCAAGGGCAGCGCGCGGGTGATCACCAACGCTGCGGCCATCATGGTCGCAGTCGCCGCCATCTTCACCTTCACGCGGAGTATTGCCCTCAAGCAGTTCGGCTTTGGCCTGGCCACCGCCATCTTCATCGATGCCACGATCATCCGGACCTTCCTGTTGCCGACCACCATGAAGCTGCTCGGCGAGTGGAACTGGTACCTGCCGTCCTGGCTCGAGTGGCTGCCCAGACTGCCGATGGCCGAAGAGAGCAGCCCGATGCCTGCAAAAGGCGCGGCCGGCGACACCCGCTAGCGTCGGTTCGCGCTGGCGATTGCGCGCCTCGAAATAGCCCGCACGAGTACGCGCCGTTGACATTCGCATTATTGGTGTTAGAATAAGATATAGATGTGATCGCCAAATCCCCCTCGGGGGAGCGGGCGAACGAAGCAGACGGTGAGTCTCGCCTCGGCGAGTAGGGCAAGCCTTTCAGCCCGAACCGGCAGCTAAGCTCGCAGGCGTTAGAAAGGCCTCAAACTCCAGAGGGAGCGGGGTCTTTTTTGATCCCCCTTTCGAACGCCGAGGTGCTCTAATGGTACAGGTTGCTTCACACGTCGACCGCCAGGAAGACTCGCGATCGAACCCCACCGTCCTGCCTCCTCCAGCCGAAGTGCGCGCCGATGACGTCTTGGTCGGCGGCTCCAACTCTGCTTTCCTCCTTCCGGTGAAGCTTTGCCTGGAGAGAGGCGCCGGAAGCCGCGTCTGGGACACGAACGGCCGAGAGTACATGGACTTCCTCCTTGCCTCCGGCCCTCTGATCCTGGGGCATTCCCACCCACGCGTCTGCGAGGCCGTTACCCGCCAACTGTCCAATGGTACCGCCTTCCACACGCTGAACCGTCCGGCCCTGGAGCTTGCAAGCCGCCTGGTGGACATCCCCGGCTGCGTGGAGACGGTTCGGTTCGCCTCTACCGGCACGGAGGCGGTAATGCACGCAGTGCGACTGGCGCGCGCCTACACCGGCCGCGACAAGGTGCTCATCTTCGCTGGCTCATACCACGGCAGCCACGACCTGTCGATCATCGGCTACCGCGGAGCAGTAAGAGCCAAAAGCGGTGGAGTGCCCGATAGCGCCCTGGAGGACGCGGTCATCGCCAGGTTCAATGATATCGACAGCGTGGAGGCCAGCTTCGCCACCCACGGCAGCTCCCTGGCGGCCGTCCTCATCGAGCCCCAGCAACGTTCCCTCGATCCGCTACCGGAGTTCCTGACGCGCCTGGCTCAGCTATGCCGTTCTTCCGGTGTCCTACTGATATTCGATGAAGTTCTGACCGGCTTTCGCCTGGCATTCGGCGGAGCCCAGGAATACTACGGCGTAGAGCCCGACCTAGTGTGCTACGGCAAGATCGTCGGCGGCGGCTTTCCCCTGTCGGCGATTGGCGGCCGTCGCCAGATCATGCGCCTGGCCGATCCCGCGCTGCAATCCGCCCCCAACTTCGTTCACATCAGCGGCACGCTGAGCGGGAACCCCGTCTCGGCGGTAGCCGGGCTGGCAACTCTCGCTGAACTGGACAAACCAGGCGTGTACGACCACCTGCACAGGTTGGGAGAGCGACTTCGCGGCGGCCTGGCGTGGCAACTGAATACCCACGGCATCGAAGGCTCCGTAATAGGCAGCGGCCCGATCGCCGCCGTCAGGTTCTCGGACTCAGACCAGCCGGGGTCCGGTCTGGCCCTCAGAGAGGCCGTGAACCGCGAGCTGATCCTTCGGGGCGTGCTTGCCCAGTTGCAGACCAGGTTCTACATCTCGCTCGTTCACACGGAGGCAGAGATCGACTTTGCGGTCGACGCCTTCGGCGGCGCACTCCGAGCGGCGATTGAGCGCACATCTTCCGCCGAAGGTCTCCTAGCGGTATGAGCGAGGAGCGGCACCCGTAAACAAGAAGTGTACAAGACATAAAGAACCGTACACAGACTTGCTTGACGCCCTTCGACGCGTTATAATACAAGAAAGCGAATACGGCCGAACTCCGGCGCACGTCGCCGGGGACGGGGGAACCGATCCAGTGGGGTGAATCTCCGAATCGTTCGGAGTAGGCAATCTCCCTTGACCGAACCCGTCAGCTAACCCCGTAGGCACCAGGGAGAGGCTAGCCAGTACACGAAAGGCCCGAGGCTACGCCTTGGGTCTTTTTCTATCTGCGCGCGAATGGCTGAGCTCTCACTCCTGGTGGCGAAGGAGGTGTGATGATGGCGAGGCAGTGGCAGCATGCTGCCGCGAGAGCCGCCAGCGAGTTCAGAGGCCGCATGCATTTGGGGCCGATGGATGTGAGGAATCCCGCGCTGGCTCCAACGGGCCGCGAGCCCGTTGGAGCAGAGCGTGTAGGATCTCCTCGGCCTTTCACGGCAGGCTCTCAAGGCGGCCCGAAGTACCGCGCTTACAGAGTCCACAATTTCCGCGATCTCTCACAGCTTCAGTTGCTATCTCCTGAGGAGCAATTCGCTATTGAGGTCGTCGCCCAAATTTTGCCTTTCAAGACCAACAGCTACGTCGTCGAGCAGCTCATCAACTGGGATGACGTCCCCCATGACCCGATGTTCGTGCTGAACTTCCCGCAGCGCCAGATGCTCCTCCCCCACCATTTCAAGGAGATGGCAGCCCTTCTGCGCAGAGGAGCAGACAAGGACGAGATCGAGCGGGCGGCCAATCGAATCCGCCTTCAGCTCAATCCCCATCCGGCCGGCCAGTGGCCCCACAACGTCCCCACCCTCGGCGATACCAAGTTGACCGGCATGCAACACAAGTACGCGGAGACGGTGCTCTTCTTCCCCAGCGACGGCCAGACGTGTCACGCCTATTGCACGTTCTGCTTCCGCTGGCCCCAGTTCGTTGGGATAGACGAACTTAAGTTCGCCATGCGGGAGACGGAGCTGCTGGTTGAGTACGTGCGCGCCCACCCGGAGGTGACTGACGTGCTGTTTACCGGCGGCGATCCCATGACCATGTGCACACGCAAGCTGGTGTCGCACATCGACCCGCTTCTGGAGGCACGCCTTCCCAACCTGCGCACGATACGCATTGGCACCAAGGTCCTCAGCTATTGGCCGTATCGCTTCCTCACCAACGATGATGCCGACGACGTGCTCGACCTGTTTAAGCGAGTCACCAGCGCCGGCATCCACCTGGCGATCATGGCCCACTTCAACCATCCCCGCGAGCTGAGCACCGACGCCGTCAAAGAGGCGATCGCCCGCATCAGGGAGACCGGCGCGGAGATCAGGACGCAGTCGCCGCTCCTGCGGAACATCAATGACCGACCCGAGGTCTGGAGCGAGATGTGGCAGCAACAGGTGGAGCTCGGCTGCATCCCCTACTACATGTTCGTCGCTCGTGACACCGGAGCGCAGCACTACTTCAGCGTACCGCTGGTGCGAGCCTGGGAGATCTTTCAGGACGCCTACCAGCACGTAAGCGGCCTCGCCCGCACCGCCCGGGGGCCAAGCATGTCCGCCGACCCCGGCAAGGTGGAGGTAGTCGGCGTGACGAAGGTTGGCAGGAAGAAGGTCATTGCCCTGCGAATGCTCCAAGGCCGCAATCCGGACTGGGCAATGCGCCCATTCTTCGCAGAGTACGACCCGAAGGCCACCTGGCTAAGCGACCTCCGACCGGCCTTCGGCGAGAAGCGCTTCTTCTTCGAGGAAGAGCTGGAGCGGCGATACCACGGGTGCAAGGCCCGCTGACACGGTCGATATACTGAAGACTGCCGGGCGGCTGGCGTCCTGCCGAGGACACTGGCCGCCCGCACTCATTTGGCTGAATCCAGGTCTCTCAACCACCCAATTATGCCCCCAAAGCTACCAGGAATGAATGAAGCACTAGCTTCTCGCAGAAGGCGCTCAGACGCTGAATCCCTGTCCATTTTTCCCCGCCCATCCCAATCGAGTGTAACAGATAGCCTGCTCAATAGTCTTAAGTGTAGGGACTAGTTATGTTAACCGGGTGCGTCGAGCGGAGTGCTCGCACTCTCGATATTGGACTAGCTGCGAAAGGGGAATGTCGATGAGGCTGGCAAGGCTTCTCCCGCTTTCTCTAGCGTTGCTGCTCGTCTCCTGCTTCTCGGCGCAGGCTAATGACGCTACGTCGTGGATGACGCATGGCGCCCCCGACGCGCCCCTGCAGCCGCAGGCACAGGAAGCCCTCGGTGTGAGACAAGAGACAGCGCTCTTCACCACTGCCCAGTTCATCCCGGGAGAACTGATCGTCGAATTCAAGCCGGGCATGTCCAGGGCATTTAGAGCAGCTACCGTAGCCACCGAAGGAGCGTCCGTACTGCGCGATCTCCTCATGCCAGGCTATGCCCTCGTTCGCGTGCCGCCAGGCCAGGAGGGCGAAACCCTCGCTCGACTGGAAGCGAACCCATGGGTGCAACTGGCGGAGCGAAACGTAGTCAGGCAGGTGACCTTTACACCGAATGACACCTACTACTCTTACCAGTGGCACATGCCCCAGATCCAGATGCAACAGGCCTGGGATGTCGCCAACGGGTCGGGGGTGGTGGTGGCGGTAATCGACACCGGCGTGGCCTACGAGAACTACGCTAGCTTCGCGAAAGCTCCCGACCTGGCCGGCACGTCGTTCACAGCCGGCTATGACTTCGTGCACAGCGACAGCCACCCCAACGATGACAACGGCCACGGCACCCACGTGGCCGGCACCATTGCCCAGACCACCAACAACAGCCTGGGCGTGACTGGCGTAGCCTATGGTGCCACCATCATGCCCATAAAGGTTTGTGACAATGTGGGCTCCTGCCCGATCTCCGCCATAGTCGATGGCATCACCTGGGCCACGAACCACGGGGCCGATGTCATCAACCTCAGCCTGGGCGGCTCCTACTCGCCGTCGGAGGAGTCGGCGATCAACTATGCATTGAACAACGGCGTGGTGGTGGTTGCCTCGGCCGGCAACGACGGCACTTCAACCCTGAATTGCCCGGCCTGTTACCCCGGCGTCATCGCCGTGGCGGCCACTGACTACAACCGAAACCTTTCGTATTACTCAACTTACGGATGTGGCAGAGGAGGCCACTGTCTGGACGTAGTCGCCCCCGGCGGAGACACCTGGGCGGATGAGAATAACGACGGTTACGCTGACGGCGTACTTCAGCAGACGTTCGAAGACACCTGCGACGGCATCGAGCCCCCCGTTGACCTCACGAGCTTTGTCTACTGCTTCTTCCAGGGCACCTCTATGGCCTCTCCCCACGTGGCCGGCGCCGCAGCCCTCCTCCTCGACGCCAACCCTACCCTCACGCGACAGCAAGTGGGAGACTGCCTGAGAAACACTGCCCTGGATCGGGGAGCGCCAGGCTATGACACCACCTACGGTCATGGCCTCATCCAGGTCAAGGACGCCCTGGACTCCTGCAGCGAGCCACCATCGACACCGACGCCCACGCCGACACCCACGCCTACGCCCACACCGACGCCCACACCGACGCCCACGCCGAGCTGCAACCCTGACGTCGACACCGACGGCGATGCCTATGATGACGACATCGAGTGCTACATCGGCACTGACTCTCTTGACGACTGCCCTGACGATGCCAGCGACGACGCCTGGCCGCCGGACATGAACGTCGATACTACAGTCAACATACTGGACGTTCTCCTCTACAAGTGGAAGGTGTCGGGCAGCCCCTACGACTGCCGCTACGACCTCAATACCGATGGCAACGTGAACATCCTTGACGTGCTCCAGTACAAGTGGCTCATCGGGATGTCTTGCACGAACCCATAGGAAAAGCCCTAGCCAACGCTCGTGCGAGGGTGCCCCGGCGGGCACCCTCCGTCTACTGTCGCCCTCAGCGTCCCTGCCTTGACAACCACGCCTGAACGGCTATGGTAGTACAGGTACCCGGCTTTGCTCTTCAAGCACAGCTGGAAGGAGTCCGATGGCCTATCCTGGCCGGCGTGAACGAACAGTCGTCTTAGTAGCCACCGCCCTGGCGTTTGCCGCCTTCCTAGTGGGGCTGGGAGTCTCCCCCCCGCTGAGTGCTTCTCCCCCGGATATTGCATCCTCCCAATCGCTGCTGGGGCCGGAAGAGCAGGCTCTGGTAACCCTGATCAATGCCTACCGACTGCAGAACGGCATATCGCCCATGAGTGTTTCACCAAGCTTGACCCAAGCTGCTCGATGGATGAGCCAGGATATGGCTGAAAAAGGATATATTAACCATACCGACTCTCTGGGACGTAACTTCCGCCAGCGGCTGGCAGACTTCGGCTACAACTATGATACCTACATCGGCGAAGACTTAGCGAGAGCCAATGATAATTACCAGACCACATTCCTGCTCTGGCAGAGCAGCCCTGGCCATGAGGCCAACATGCTCAATCCTAACTACCGCGTTATCGGCGTCAGCCGAGCCCATGACGGTATCTCCAGCTATGGCTGGTACTGGGTTGCTGACTTCGGCGGATATGACGATAGCGACGTCCCACCGCTACTGACCGTCGAGCCGGCACCCACGCCCACACCTACACCTACGCCCACGCCTACCCCAACGCCTACACCCACAGCCACCCCTACGTCAGAAGCGGAGGGCGGGGTTCTCACCTGGGTCACCGCCCCCGCTTTATCTCAGATGCAAGATGACATTCTCCACAACTGTCCTCAGCCAGGCAGTTGGGCAATTTCCGTCTGGAACGGCGCCGATAGCACTGAGACCGGTGAGGTACTGGCCACCTGCGGCGAGGGAAATGTGGACTCCGCATACTACATCGACTCTGATACCCAGGACTGGCTGCACTACTTCGTCGGTCTCACAGAGTTCAGCGACCTCCTGGCGCTGGACAATGGGCAAGCGGTCATCACTCACGGCGCAGCAGGTGCCTCGCCACCAACCTCAACCAGTCCCAACGCCGGGCCCGTGGCCGATAAGTGGACGCTGTGGACAGAAAGCACTCGCCTGCGAGGCGCCAACATCTACCAGCGCCGCGTGTACCCCGAGCTGGACGACAGCTCGATGGGAACCGGCCCTGTCGGCCCCCCCTACACCCAAGAGGACTTCGACCGGCTGGCGGCGCTAGGTGCCAACTACGTCAATATCTCTCACCCCGGCCTGTTCAGCGAGACCCCGCCCTATACATTGGACCAGGGCATCCAGGACAACCTGGACAGCCTGCTGGACATGATCGCCGAAGCCGACATGTTCGCCGTGATCAGCTTCCGCACCGGCCCGGGCCGCAGCGAGTTCACTTTCTTCCACGATGAGGTCGGCACCTGGTTCGATGACAGCTATCTCAATGACTCCGTGTGGCAAGACCAGTTGGCGCAGGATGGTTGGGTGGCAATGTGGCGCCAGACAGCGGAACGCTACCGCAACGACCCGATCGTTGCCGGCTACGACCTGATGGTCGAGCCAAACGCCAACGACTTCTGGCTGGACATCTGGGAGCCCGAGGAGTTCTACTCGACCTACGCCAACACGCTGTACGACTGGAATCAGCTTCACCCTCGCATCACCGCCGCCATCCGCGAGGTGGACGCCGACACGCCCATCCTCATCGGCGGCATGAGCTATAGCGCCGTCGAGTGGCTGCCCTATCTCCAGCCGAACGCGGACAGCCGCACCGTGTACACAGCGCACCAATACCAGCCGTTTCAATACACGCACCAAACGCCTCCCCTGGAACGCACCTACCCGGGGGTGTTCGACACAGACTGGGACGGCGTCGATGACCAGTTCAACCGCGCCTGGCTGGAAGACCTCCTCTCAACGGTTGATACGTTCGCATCAGCACACAGCGTTCCGATGGCGGCCAACGAGTTCGGCGTCATGCGCTGGGAGCCCGGCGCCGCCGACTTCATGGACGACCAGATGGATCTCTTCGAGGACCTGGGCATGAACCATGCACTGTGGCTGTGGGAGGCATCGTGGGAACCGCGAGCGGCAATGAACGATGACTTCAACTTCCTTCACGGCCCGGACCCTGACCACCACACCGACGTACCATCGAGCGACCTGATCGACGTCATCGTCCAGTACTGGGGACGCAATACGATACGGCCATCGAACTTCAGCGAGGAAGCGACTGCTCAGGGGACCCTGCACAACTGTCCCCAGCCGGGCAAGTGGGCGCTATCCGTCTGGACCGGCGCCGATGGCACCGACATCAGCGAGGTCGTCGCCAGCTGCACAGAGGCAACGGTGGCAGCCGCCTACTGGGTCGACCCCCAGTCCCAGGACTGGAAGCACTACTTCAGCGCGCTGCCCGAGATCACCACTCTGGAGACCCTAGACTGGATGGAGGGGGTCATCACCCTCGGCAAGGGGTGAGCGACCCCCTGATCAGTGAACGGGAAGCTCCACTGTGACGGTGGTACCCATGCCTGGGTAGCTGTCCACTCGTATCGAGCCCCGGTGGCCCTCCACGATCCACTTGGCGATCGCCAGCCCCAGGCCGGCCCCTCCCTCCTCCCGCGAGCGCGCCTTGTCCGCCCGGTAGAAGCGATCGAAGACATGGGGGAGCATGTCCGGCGGAATGCCCCTGCCCGAGTCCCTGACCTGCACCACGGCTTTGCCGCCATCCACCGCCAGCGTTAGCGCCACCGTGCCCGCCGCGTCCGTGAACTTGATAGCGTTGTCCAGCAGGATGAGAAGAAGCTCCCTTAGCCGCACCTCATCCCCTCTGACTCGCGCCGGTCCGTCGAGCCGGACGTCTAGCTGAAGCCCCTTCCTGTCGGCCAGCACCCCCACCTGCTTCCCCACGTCTTCCACCAAGTCGTGGAGGGCGATCTCGGTGAAGACGAAGGTCGTTGCCTCCGCGTCGGCCTTTGCCAGAGTGAGCAACTGGCTAACAAGGGTGCTCAGCCTGTCGGTTTCCGAGATGATATCGTCCACCGCCCCCTTGCTGGCTCCAACCGTCTTCCGCGGATGACGCTGCAGTAGCTCCGCGTTGGCCCGAATCAACGATAGAGGCGTGCGCAGCTCGTGGGAGGCATCGGCCACGAACGCCTGCTGGCGGTCCATCGCATCACTTATCGGCCGGAGGGCCCGCCCGGCGAGGAAGAAGCCCGCAACCAGGGCAAGCACCAGCCCGACGCCTCCGCCGCCGCCGAGAATGAAGACCAGGCGCCGCAGCGCTTCCTGCTCCGGCTCTATGCTCCTGCCCACCTCCAGAACCACCCTGCCCCCCCAGGGGCTCTCCACCGGCACCACATACACCCGCAGGTCCTCACCGGTAGACGAGTCCGTATTGTCGAAAGTGGGTTCGCCGGCCGCGGCCTTATCGATTGCCTCCTGGCTTGCCAGCCCCTCGGGGTCAACATTGGGCGTACCCCCCACCAGATCGCCGTCGCGGTTTACCAGGGCGTAGAAGTAGCCGCCCGCTGTGAAGGTAGGCCCCACGATGATGTCCCGCAGCGGCTGCTGGCGTTGGCGCTGCTCGAGGAGCCTTGGAGCCAGCGAGCGCACCTCGGTGGTGGCGCGATCGCGTAGGCTATCGTCAACGGCGTCCAACAGGACGGCGCGAGCGGTGAAGAAAACCGCTACGCCGATAACGCTCAGGATCAGGGCCAAGACAGCCACGAACCAGAGAGTCAGCCGCCAGCGTGTAGAGGCAAACATGACTATCGCCCAAGGAAGTAGCCAACGCCCCGAATGGTGCCGATGAGCTTGTCGGCGTGGCCCTTGTCAACCTTCCGCCGCAGGTAGGAAACGTAGACATCCACCAGATTGGAATCGGGGGTGTGGTCGTAGCCCCAAAGATGGTCCAGGATCTGAGTACGGGTAATTACCCGCCCCTCGTTGCGCATGAGGAACTCCAGAAGGGCGAACTCCTTGGGGCTCAGCTCGATGAGCCGGCCAGCCCGTTCCGCTCGTCGCCGGTTCAGGTCCAGAACGAGGTCAGCGCTCTGCAACCGATCGGGCTCCCGTGCCTGGACACGTCGGCGGCTCAGCGCGCGCATGCGGGCCAGGAGCTCCTGGAAAGCGAAGGGCTTGCCCAGGTAGTCGTCGGCGCCGGCGTCCAGTCCCCGCACACGGTCCTGCACATCGTCCAGGGCGGTGAGCAGGAGGATGGGCGTATCCACCCGGTTCTTACGCAACGCCTGGCAGACCTCGATGCCGTTGATCCCCGGCAGCAAGATGTCCAGGACGATGACGTCGTGCGAGCTCTCCATGCCCATGGCCAGCCCTTCCTCGCCGTCGTAGGCCAGATCCACCGTGTGCCCCTCCTCCTCCAGGACACGCCGTATCAGTTGGGCCAGCCGTCGTTCGTCCTCCACCACCAGTACGTACATACTCACTCACTCCTGCTCTGCCTATTGTAGACGAAAAACATTAAAGAAACGTTAAGGACTTCCCCTCCCACCATTGAAATACCCTAACCCTCTTTCAATGTGCCTTTAAGGTTGGTGAGCTAACCTCTGTATTAGAGGTTATTTGCAGGGATGGAGGAGGCCCAGGGTCTCCTTCGGGATGTCAAAGGAGGAGAGGATGGGAAAGATCACTATCGCAGTGCTGGCCATCGTGCTTGCCGGCGCAGTGCTCGTTGGCGGCGGCATCGGCCTGGTGGCAGCCCAGGGCGAGGACGACCCGGTACAGACCTTCCTCGGCCGCGTTGCCGACAAGCTGGGCATCGGCGAGGACGAGCTGCGCTCGGCCATGACCGAGGCCGAGCAGGACGCCGTCGATGAGCGCGTAGCCAAGGGCAAGCTGACCGAGGAGCAAGGCGAGCGCATCAAAGAGCGCATACAAGAGGAGGGCCTACTCGGGCCGGCCATTCGCGACGCCATCGGCGAGCGCGTCCGCCAGGGCGCTCGCCAACACGCTCAGCGGCTCACGACGGAGGCGGCAGCGACGGTGCTGGGCATGGAGCCCGAAGCGCTTCTGGACCAGCTGAAGGACGGCAAAACGCCGGCCGAGGTCGCTGAGGCGCAGGGCATGACCGTGGACGAGTTCAAGACTGCCTTGCTGGCTCAGGTGCAGCAGGAACTGGACGCACTCGTCGCCGAGGAAAAGCTAACCGAAGAGCAGGCCGAGACGATGTACGGCGGCATCGAGGAGAACATCGACCGCATCGTGAATGCCCAGCCGGGGCCTTC
>Ga0111179_1045_pt1 | contig 16973 bp, 15 predicted proteins | sample DeeMarSWOR324_28_FD_80226 | JGI IMG/M metagenome (GOLD analysis project Ga0111179, IMG submission 80226) | Dehalococcoidia bacterium SM23_28_2
ATGGTGCCGCCCTCCTTCACCGCTTGGGCGGCCACCGACATCCCCTTGACCGACTGGTAGAGATTGATGTCCGCCGGATAGCCCATGTTGGTGGCCACCACGATGTCGTACCGCTGAGGCACGGACTGCAGGTAGGCCTTCTCGGCGAAGGCGATGCCGGCATCGTGGGCCTGGGCCATCTCCCCGGCGAACACGCCCATGACCTCCTTGTGCTCGTTGAGGGTGACGTTGACGATGAAGGACGGCTGCGTGGCGAGAGCCACCTGCCGCGCTTCCTCGAACACGGGGTTCCCTTCCGCCTGGCCCCAGGTGGCCTTCGGGTCGGCGAGCATCGGGCCGCCGTGGTTGCTCATGATCGTCTCGGCGCCGGCGATGCCCGGCAGGACCGACTTGCCGCCGCCGGAATAGCCGGCGAAGATGTGGGGCTCCACGAAGCCGGTGAGGATTCTGACGTTCGCCCGCATGTAGTCGCCGTTGACCCAGATCTCCGCCCCGCGCGCGTTCTTGGAGAGGAAGGCCTGTTGTCCCTTGTCTCTGGCGTCGTGCTGAACGATGCGATAGCGGTCGACTACCTCCTGCCCCAGCATTGCTATCAGATCCTCGCGAGTGTTGAAGCGATGCATGCCGGTGGCGTTGATGAGGGTGACGTTCTCTTCGGGCACGCCCTTGGCAGCGAGCTCGCCGAGGATGGCGGGGAGGAGGATGTGGTTGGGCGTCGGGCGGGTGATGTCACTGAAGACGATGGCCGCCGTATGGGCGGGTTGCACCAGCTCGGCCAGCGGCGGCGAGCCGATGGGCTGGCGCAGGGCCTGGCGCACGGCCTCCTCCGGCTGGGCCAGAGCGGGCAGGCGCTTGGGGAGGAGCACCTGGGCCTGCTCCGGCAGCTCGACCTCTAGACCCTGGCGTCCGTAAGAGAGGCGAACCTTCATTTCGACCCTCAGTCTAGACGGCCGGCGAGAGGTGTGTCTAGAATGGGGCTCGCTGAAGAGCAGACGGCTGAGGATCATGGAGGGGGCGCCACTGGCAAACCTCGTTGCAAGTATTGCACGAACCCGTATGGAGGCTGAAATCTGCACATTGAACTGAGGAGACAAAATGAAAAGGCAACTCGGCCCATCTGACGCGTTCTTCCCAGTTCCTGCCGCGCTGATTGTAAGTGGGATAGAAGATAAGGTTAACATCATTACGGTAGCTTGGATTGGAATTGTGGGGTCTACACCTCCGACCGTTGGTATTTCATTGGAGAAGACCCGCTACTCATTGGAGATAATCAGAAAATCAAAGGAGTTTACTGTCAATATTCCGTCAGCAGATTGCTTCAGAGAAACCGATTATTGTGGTCTGGTCACGGGAAGAAATAGGAACAAGTTTGATGATATTGGGTTTACTCCTAACAAGAGTTCAAGAGTTAATACTCCGATAATTGAGGAATGTCCATACAACATGGAGTGTCGGGTGACACAGGAAATTGTATTAGGAGACTGGGTTCTGATCTTGGGAGAAATAGTTGAGACCCATATTGACGTGGATAAGGTGAGTCCTTCAAATAGAGCAAAGATAGATATTCCCAAAGTGAACCCACTTGTGTATTGTGCTGAAGTCCGTGAGTATTGGGCTCTAGGAAAGAGATTAGGGCGTGGATTCCATGCTGGAAAGGAAATATTGCAGAGGACAAAAAAGTAGGAGGTGGTGCTATGGCTACGCAGCAAGCGCCTGTGTGTGAGGCCTGCGGCATGCCGATGCAGACGGCCGAGGAACACGGAGGAGGCGACGTTAGCAACCCTCGCTGCAAGTATTGCACGAACCCCGATGGAAGCTTCAGGACCTACGATGAGGTCTTCGAAGGCCTTGTTCAGGCCCTCGTGGCTGGCATGGTTCCGGGGTTCGGCAAGCTGAGCCGTGAGGAGGCCGAGCAGCGGGCGCACTACATCGATAGCCTGCCGGCCTGGGCAGGCCGCGGCTCCTGATTCGCGGCGGCGGACGAGAGCTATAGCGTGATTCTTGACAAACTGCGCCTGGACGGTAAGGTAGCTATCGTCACCGGCGCTGGCCGTCATCTGGGCCGGGCGATGTCCATCGCCCTGGCCGAGGCAGGCGCCGATATCGTGGCGGCCGCTCGCACCCAGGGCCAGCTCGAAGAGACGGCCCAGCAGGTGCGGGCCAGGGGCCGCCGTTGCCTGGTTGCCCCCACCGATGTCACCGACTCCGCCCAGGTGAACGCCATGGTGGAGCGGGCCGTCGCCGAGTTCAGCCGGGTTGACATCCTGGTCAATAACGCCGGCGGCGCCACCGCTGGCTACGCCAAGGCCCTGCCCGACCTCACCGACGACGAGTGGCGAGTGGGAATAGACACCAACCTCACCAGCGCCTTTTATTGCACTCGGGCGGTCATTCCTCACCTGGTCCGCCAGGGCGGCGGCAAGATCGTCAATATCTCCTCCGGCTATGGCCTGCGGGGAGACCCCCGCGACTACGTGTACGCCTCGGCCAAGGCGGGCCTCATTAACTTCACGCGCTCTCTGGCCCTCGCCTACGCCCGCGACAACATCCAGGCCAACTGCATCGCCCCCGGCGTGTTCCCTCAAACCGAGCAGATGGCCCAGTTCTTCCGCGGCGGCAAGTTCATTCCGATGGGCCGCCTCGGCCGTGCCGAAGAGCTGGGGCCGGCGCTGGTCTTCCTCTGCTCCGAGCTATCGAGCCATATGACCGGCGAGACGCTGGTGGTGGACGGCGGTGGCACGGCCGGCGGCCAGGCTCCTACCGGCCTGGCGCCCATCATTCCCCTGTGAGAGGTGTCCCATGACCCCGAAGGAGTTCGAGCTGACCGGCAAGGTGGCCCTGGTTGTCGGCGGAGCGACCGCCCTCGGACGAGCGCTGGCCGTAGCCCTCGCCGAAGCGGGCGCCGACGTCGCGGTGACATCCTGCACTCGGGGCGAGCAGGAAGAAGAGGCCGCCAATTCCACGGCGGCTGAAGTGCGGGCCATCGGCCGCCGTGGCTTCGCCGCCGCCATCGACGTCACCGACGCCTCTCAGGTCGATGCGGTCGTCCAGCGAGCGGTTGACGAACTGGGCGGCCTGCACATCCTGGTGAACAACCCTGACCTGCCCTTCGCCAAGCCTCTGGCCGAGGTCGCCGACGACGAGTGGCAGCGGGTGCTGGCCGCCAACCTCACGGCGGTATTCCTGGCCACCCGCGCGGCCGCTCCGGTCATGCTTCGCCAGGGCAAGGGGAGGGTCATCAACGTAAGCTCTCTGCTCGGCGAGCGGGGGGTTATCAACGGCGCCGCCTACTGCGCGGCCAAGGCGGGGGTGATCAATATGACCCGCGCCCTCGCTCTGGAGTGGGCCCGCGAGGGCATCAACGTGAACTGCATCGGCGTCGGCTTTCTGGACGATGTGCCCGGCATCGGCGGTGATGAGGCGCTGAAGGCGTCCCTCGAGCGCTACCTGCCCATGCGTCGCCTGGCGCGCTCGCAGGAGATGGCAGGCCTGTCCGTCTACCTGGCTTCCGATGCCTCCGATTTCGTCACCGGCCAGGTCATCTTCATCGAGGGTGGGGCGCTGAGCCACGTCTAGGGCTACCGCTCTAGTACTCGCTCACCTCGAAGGAGTCCTGAGCGATAAGCTGGTCCTCTATCCAAAAGAAGACATAGTAAGTGCCGGAGAGGAAAGTGTCCTCGTAGGGCAGGTACGCCCACTCGTCGGCGCAAACGGTAGCCTCTCCAGAGGAGTAGCCGTCCATCGGGTCGTACACTTCCATCAGGAAGTCATAGCATTCGCCTGGCTCGCCGAACTTATTACGCAGCCCCAGTTCCACCACTTCGCCGATGCCCACCGCCACCCTGGGGGCGGAGGTCTGCCACGTAAGGGTGGTGAAATCGGTCCCCGGCGGCGGTTCCGGCTCCTGAACCTTGAAGAAGTCCTGTGCATATATGAGGTCGCTCTGGGGCAGGCCGAAGTAGACGGTGTAGGTGCCCGGCAGGCTTGTCTCGGCCAGGGAGAAGTAGGCCCACCCGTCGCCGACGACCTCGCCCTCCATGTTCACCGGCGAGCCGTCCGGCAGGTTCACCTGCACGCCGATGGCGTAGGTCTCGCCGGGAGCGCCGTTCTTGTTCCTGATACCTAGCTCCACCACCTGCCCGATGGGCGCCGGCGCCCTGGGAGCGGCGGTCTGCCAGGAGGGCATAAGCGCCGGCGTCTCTCCGCTGGGCGGAAGGGTGGGTGAAGGGGGCAGGGTTGGTGCTGCCGTGGGAGAGGGCTCTGGCGTAGGAGTGGCCATCGCCGTCGGGCTGGCCGCAGGTGCCGCTGTGGGCGTGGCTTCCTCCTCGCCGCCGCAGGCTGCCAGAGCCACCGCCGTCAAAACGAAGACAGACAGCGCCAGGACCCTGTGGCAGCTTGGACGCTGACGCCTCATGCCTTTCCTCCGCTCGATCAGATATTCGACCGGCTCTGGCCGCCGTCCACGTTCACGCAGGCGCCGGTCACCCAGCTAGCCCGCTCCGATACCAGGAAGACCACCACATTGGCCACCTCCTCGGCGGTGCCGAAGCGGCCCATGGGGATGTTCTGGCGCACGAATTGGGCCATCTCCTCGGGGTCCTCCTGCTGGCGCCGCCACCAGGAGCCGCCGGGGTGGCTGGTGCTGCCGGGGGCCACCGAGTTCACGCGGATGTTCTGGGGAGCAAGCTCCAGGGCCATCGCCTTGGCGTGGCTGATCATCGCCGCCTTCAGCGCGTTGTAGGTGATATTGCCGCCCGACTCGCGGCCCCAGATGGAGGCGATGTGCACTATCGCTCCGCTGCCCGCTCGCTGCATGTGGGGGATGACCAGGCGGGTGGCGCGGGTGGCCGTCAGAAGGATCGTCTCGAAGGTGGCCTGCCAGGCCTCGTCCGAGTCGGCGGCTACCGCGCCGTCCACGTTGTTCACCAGGATATCGATGCGGCCGAAGGCGTCGACGGTGGCCTGCACCAGCCGCTCCGTGTCCTCGGCCTTGGTGACGTCGGCCTCCACCGCCAGCACGCGCACGCCCTTGGCCTCGATCTCCTTCGCCGTCTCCTGCAGTCGCTCCTGCCCGCGGGCGCAGAAGGCGACGTTGCAGCCCTCGTCGGCCAGGCCGAGGGCGATCGCCCGGCCGATGCCGCGGCTGGCGCCGGTGATGATGGCCACTTTGCCCTTCAATCCCAGGTCCACGCGATCTCTGCCCTTCCCAAGCGCTCATTGCTCCCTTGGCAGGAGCGGGCGCGTCCGGCGCGGATGATACAACGTCCGTTGCCCTGATTGCAACGGGGAGCTTGGCTTCATTGACACCGTTTGTGGGCCTTGCTACCATAGCCGACGCTGGAAGCGGCGATGCCTTATCAGACCATCGGTCTCTCGAAGCGCGACACTGTCGCCCACCTCGATTTGCAGCGTCCCGAGCAGGGAAACCGTATCGATGAGCGACTGCTGCAAGAGCTGGCGGCCGCCTGCGCGGAGATAAACGACGACCCCCAGGTGCGGGTGGCCATCCTCAGCGGTGGGCAGGCATCGGTCTTTTCCTTGGGATGGGATATGTCGCTGCTGGCCGCCGAGAGGAAGCCAGCCCGCCGGGATTTCCTGGGCCACGCCTTCGATTGCCTGCCTCAGCTCTCGAAGCCGGTCATCTGCGCCATCAACGGTGATGCCATCAGCGCTGGCCTGGAGCTGGCCCTGGCCTGCGACATCCGCCTGGCCTGCGCCGAGGCCCATTTCGCCCTGCCCGAGACCTCCTGGGGCTTGATACCCATGGGCGGCGGCAGCCAGCGCCTGGCTCGCATCGTCGGGCGGGGCAAGCAAAGCCCTGGAGCTGATCCTCACAGCGGAGCCCATCGGTGCCCAGGAGGCCCATCGCGTCGGCTTGGTGAGCCAGGTGGTGCCCCGCGAGAGGCTCACGGCCGAGGCCACTGCTCTGGCCGAGCGAATCGCCGCGCGCGGGCCGATCGCTGTGCGCTACGCCAAGGAAGCGGTGAGCAAAGGCCTGGACATGACCCTGGAGCAGGCTCTGCGCCTGGAGACGGACTTGACCATAATCCTCCAAACCACCGAAGATCGGGCCGAGGGCGTACGTGCCTTTCTGGACAAGCGGTCGCCGCGGTTCCACGGACGATAGCATCACGACCGCGTTCGGCGCTGCGCCTGAGTACAGCAAGAAGTAGCATGAACTCTGAAGCTCTGGTCTACGAGAAGGACGACGGCGTCGCCTGGGTCACCCTCAACCGGCCCGACGTCCTCAACGCCCTGAACATGGAGATGCGCGACGAGCTGTGGCAGGCTCTCCATGCTTTGGAGGACGACCCCGATGTGGCGGTGGCCATCTTCAGGGGTGCGGGAGAGCGAGCCTTCTCCGCCGGCGCCGACATCAGCGAGTTCGGCACAGCTCCTTCGGTGGTGGAAGCGCGACGGGCGCGCCGGGAGCGCGATCTGTGGGGCTACATGCTGGCCATCGAGAAGCCTCTCATCGCGGCCGTCCACGGCTTCGTCCTCGGGGCCGGTATCGAGCTGAGCATGTGCTGCGACCTGCGCATCGCCGCCGACGATGCTCGTCTGGGCCTGCCGGAGGTCAGCCTGGCTTACATCCCCTCGGCTGGAGGTACACAGCTCCTTCCCCGCACCGTCAGCCCGGGGCTGGCCATGGGCCTCATCCTGTCTGGCGATGCCATCGATGCCCAGGAGGCCCTGCGCATCGGCCTGGTGCAGCGGGTGGTGCCCCGCCGCCGCCTCTACGCTGAGGCCGAGGCGCTGGCCCGCCGGCTAATGACACGCGGGCCGCTGGCGCTGCGACACGCCAAGAAGGCGGTGACCGAGGGCCTGGATCTGCCCCTGGCCGAGGGCCTGGCCCTGGAGGCTCGCCTGGCCCGCCTGGTTCTCGCCAGCCAGGATGCCCGCGAGGGCATCAAGGCCCAGCGAGAGGGCAGGGCGCCGCAGTTCGCGGGGGTGTAGGAACCAGGAGTCGAAGGGAGGGGAGATGAATACCGCCGAGTTCCTGACGATCAGCGCTTCCATCGTGCCTGAGCGGGAAGCGCTGGTCTGCAACGGCACCCGTCTTACCTACCTGCAGGTGCAGGAGCGGGTCAATCGCCTGGCTAACGCCCTCACGGACCTGGGTGTGGAGAGCGGCCAGAAGGTGGCCGTCATGGCCCTCAACTCCCATCGATCCGTCGAGGTCTACTACGCCTGCGCCAAGCTGGGGGCGGTATTCGTTCCCATCAACTATCGAGCCAAGAGAGAAGAGCTGACCTACATTGTGAACAACTCCGAGGCCTCGATCCTCTTCGTCGGAGAGCGCTATCTGGAACTCATCGCCTCCATACGGCCCGAGCTAAGGGGCGTCCGCCACTTCATTTGCTACGACGGCCGCCCCCAGGGGATGCAGAACTACGAGGACGTCATCGCCAGATACGAGCCCGAGGAGGTGTTCGTGGAGGTCGACGACAATGACCCCACCGTCCTCTTGTACACCAGCGGCACTACCGCTATGCCCAAGGGCGTCGTCCTCACCTATCTCAGCCTCTCGGTATACGTGACCAACACCGTCGAGCCCGCCAACCCCGAGACGCACGACATCACGATGCTGTCGGTGCCCGTCTACCACGTCGCTGGGGCCACGGCCATCATGTCATCCATCTGGGGAGGGCGTACCCTGGTGGTGTTGCCGCAGTTCGAACCTCACGCCTGGCTGGAGGCAGTGCAGAGCGAGCGGGTCACCCACAGCTTCGTGGTGCCTACTATGCTCAGCCGGATCATGGAAGAGCCGGACTTCGACAAGTACGACCTTAGTTCCCTCAAGCTTCTGGCCTACGGCGCTGCTCCCATGCCCTACGAGGTGGTCCGCAAGGCGGTGGATGTGTTCAAGTGCGGCCTGATGAACGCCTATGGTCAGACGGAGAGCACCTCCACCATCACCTACCTTGGCCCTGAGGACCACATCATCGAGGGCACAGAGGAGGAGAAGCAGAGAAAGCTGGAGCGCCTGAAGTCGGTAGGGCGGGCGATGGAGGATGTGCAGATCGCCATCATGGACCCTGAGGGCAACATCCTGGCGCCCGGCCAGGAGGGGGAGATCGTGGCCCAGGGGGCCCGCCTGATGACCGGCTACTGGAAGCGGGATGAAGAGACAGCCGAGGCTCTGGTCGATGGCTGGCTGCACACCGGCGACGTCGGCTGGATGGACGGGGGTGGCTACGTGTTCATCACCGGGCGCACCAAGGACCTGATCATCCGCGGAGGGGAGAACATCTCCCCCGGCGAGATCGAGACCGTCCTGGAGCAGCACCCCAAGATCGGGGAGGCGGCGGTCATCGGCGTTCCCCACTTGGAGTGGGGTGAGGAGGTGAAGGCCATCGTCGTCCTCAAGCCGGGGGAGTCGGCCACCGCCGATGAGATCATGCAGTACGCCAGGAGCCGCATGGCCAGCTTCAAGGCGCCAAAATACGTGACGTTTGTAGATGAGCTGCCTCGCAACTATCTGGGCAAGGTGCTGAAGACAGATCTCCGCAGACTCTACGGCGCGCCCACGCCCTAGCCGCACTGTTGACCCTCACTTGGGCGGACGCTATGATGGTGAACGGTTTCACACTGATGGAGCGACCTCTGGCATCCACTATGGCGACGACCTTGGTGTTGGAAGGAGTAGCGGATGGCGCCCTCTGTCCAGTTCCCTGGTAACGTATTCTTCTACCTCATATTTGTCTCTGCCTTAGTTTTCTTTGCCTATAGTGCTTACGTTCGCATCTACCTTCTCCTCCTGGGCAAACCCGATTTGCGCCTCGACCGCCTTTGGGAGCGCATAGTCTCCTTCGTGCCGCTGGTGCTAGTCATCTGGCGCGTCATTCGTCCCCGCTACTGGTACTCGGGCGTTCTTCACCTGGCTATCTTCTGGGGCTTCATGACCTTCCAGCTCAACACCATCAACTTCTTTCTGGAAGGTTTCAGCGACGACCTGAGCTTCATGTCCTGGGCCAGCGCGCCCTGGCTGGCCTACTTCCCGGTGATGCAGGCCTTCGAGATCCTGACGCTCATTGGGGTGGTCATGGCCCTGGCCCGCCGTGAGATCTACAAGCCGCCCCGTCTCTCCCTGAACTGGGACGCCCGCATCATCCTCGGCTTCATCGGCATCTTGATGATCACCGACCTGTTCGCTGTCGCCTTCCAGATCGCCATTGAGCCCTTCTCTCACAGCGAGCGGGCCTTCTTCTCCAACGCCATGGCCGAGACGTTCAAAGGCACCGACGTGGATGTCCTCAAAGCCTGGCACACCACCTTCTGGTACGCCCACCTGCTGGACTTCCTGCTCTTCCTGAACTTCCTCCCCTACTCCAAGCACCTGCACATATTTACCGCCGCTCCCAACGTCTTCTTCCGCCGCCTTCAGCCCACCGGTGTCCTCCAGCCCATCCCCAACCTGGAGGAGCAGGAGGTGTTCGGCGTCGGACGTATCCAGGACTACACCTGGAAGCAGCTCCTGGACGGCTACACCTGCACCGAGTGCGGCCGCTGCCAGGAGGCCTGTCCCGCCTACAACACCGGCAAGGAGCTGTCTCCCAAGGAGATCTCCCACCAGCTCCGCCAGCAACTGCTGGTGAACGCATCGGATCTCCTGCCGGTACCCGTGCTTAACATCAATGTCACCGGCGAGCGCGGCGTGCCGCTGACGGAAGCTATGGGCTTCAACCCCATATGGGACTGCGTTACCTGCGGTGCCTGCCAGTACGAATGTCCGGTGTTCATCGAGCACATCCAGGCGATCATGGACGTTCGCCGCTACCTGGTGATGGACGAGGCCCGCATGCCGGAGACGGCCCAGGCCACCCTCATGCAGCTGGAGCAGCGCGGTCACCCCTGGCGGGGCACCCCTCTTGGTCGCACTTCCTGGATCGAGGAGATGGGCGACGTGCCCATGTTCGACGGCAGCCAGGAGTACCTGTTCTGGGTAGGCTGCACCGGCGCTTTGTCCGAGCGGAATGTCTTGACCACCAAGGCCATCGTCAGGCTGCTGAACCAGGCCGGAGTGAGCTACGGCGTTCTGGGAGCGGAGGAGGGCTGCTGTGGCGACCCCGCTCGCCGCCTTGGCAACGAGTACCTCTTCATGCTCCAGGCCCAGCAGAACATCGAGCTATTCAATACTAAGGGCGTTAAGAAGATCATCGCCAGCTGCCCCCATGGCTTCAACACCTTCAAGAACGAATACCCCCAGTTCGATGGCCATTTCGAAGTGATCCATCACGCCGACTTGTTCGCTCAGCTCGTCAAGCAAGGCACGCTGAAGCCGCAGGAGGCTCTGGCCCAGAAGATCACCTACCACGACTCCTGCTACCTGGGCCGCCACAACAACCTTTACGATTCGCCTCGCCGCATCGTTGCCGGCCTGCCCGGCGCTGAGGCTGTGGAGATGCCTCGGACAGGGGCACAGAGCTTCTGCTGCGGCGCCGGTGGCGGACACATGTGGGTGGAGGAGAACCCCGGCAAGCGGATAAACCAGGAGCGGACCGAAGAGGCGACAGCCACAGGCGCCCAGATCGTCGCCACTGCCTGCCCCTTCTGCTTGCAGATGTTCGAGGACGGCATCGGCGCCGTGCCTGAAGCGGCCGAGCGAGAGATTAAGGTCTACGATGTGGCGGAACTGCTGGACATGTCGGTGGCTCCTGCGTCCGCTGTCCCCGAGGCGGCCAAGGCCGACCCGCCGCAGGGGCAGAGCGAGGAGCCGGTTCAGCAGTGAGAGAATGCATTTGGTTAATGGAATCTGATACTTTGGATGATAAGTCTGTGCCCCGCCCCAACGCAGGCGGGGCGGAGGGAGGAGGCATATCATGCTTCACATGATTTGCTGCGTTAAGCAGGTGCCCGACCCGGAGACGCCTGCCTCGCAGTTCAAGGTTGACGAGGCGACTAAGAAGGTGTTGCCGGTGCCGGGTATTCAGCCAGTGCCCGACGAATACGCTATCCTGGGGGTGGAGGCTGCTTTGCGCATTCGCGACGCTGTGGGCGAGGCCAAGATCACCATCCTTACTCTCGGCCCTGAGGCCGCTCGCGATGCCGTCAAGCACGCTCTGGCCATGGGTGCCGATGAGGGCGTGCAGCTCACCGATGCGGCTTTCGAAAACGGTGACAGCTTCGCCACCGCTCGCGCTCTAGCAGCGGCCATCAAGAAGCTGGAACCCTTCGATCTCGTCCTCTGTGGGCGCCAGGCGCCGGACTGGGACGTGGGCGTGACCCCTTCGATCGTCGCCGACATACTGAGCCTGCCCTGCATAACCCGCGCCAGTAACGTGAAGGTCAGCGATGGCACCCTGCAGGTGGAGCGGGTGCTTTCGGATGGATTCGAGACGGTGGAGGCCAGCCTTCCCGCCGTGGTTACCGTCAGCAACGAGCTGGGTGAGCCACGCTATCCTCAGTTGAAACAGATCATGGCCGCTGCCAAGAAGCAGGTAAGCGTCTGGTCGGCGGGCGACCTCGGGGTCGACTCTTCGCAGCTAGGTGCCGCTGGCTCTCTTCTTTCCCTGGACCGCCTCTACGTGCCCGTGCAGGATGTCAAATGCGAGTTCATCGAAGGAGAGACCCCGGAGGAATCAGCCGAGAAGCTGGCCGCCAAGCTTCGGGAGGAGAAGCTCATCTAGAGGCCTGCCTGCCGGGATGCAGGCCGGAGCAAGGAGAAAATGAACGATGGCTAACGAGAGCGGAGTACTGGTTTTTGGGGAAGTGGAGGAGGGTGCCCTGGCCTCCATCAGCTCGGAAATGTTGGGCGCCGCCCGGCGGCTGGCCGACCAGCTGGGCCAGCCCGTTCAGGCAGCCCTTCTGGGACAAGGCGTGGAGTCCCTAGCCCAGGGGTTGATCGCTGCCGGAGCGGACAAGGTCTACGTGGTGGATGATCCCGCCCTGGCGGAATACCAGAGCGATGCCTTTCTCCCGGCCGCCGAGAAGGTTTGTCGCGAAGCCAATCCCTCTATTGTCCTTCTGGGTCAGACGGATGTCGGCCGTGACTTGGCCCCTCGCCTGGCCTTTCGCCTGGAGACGGCGGTGGCTATGGACTGCCTCGACCTGGCCGTCAGCGACGGCCGCCTGGTGATGACCCGCGCCTGCTATGGCGGCAACGCCAATGCCCAGCATACTTGCAAGACAATGCCTCAGATGGCCACTGTCAGGGTCAAGTCGCAGGAGCCTTTGGCGCCCGACAGCTCTCGCCAGGGAGAAGTGGTCAAGATAGCTGCCGGCGTTGATGCCTCCGCGGTGCGCACCAAGATCACCGATAGGCGCAAGGAGGAGGCAGAGGGCATACGTTTGGAGGATGCCGAGGTAATCGTGGGCGGAGGCCGTGGCATGGGCAGCGTTGAGGCGTTCCAGACGCTCGAGGAGTTGGCTGGCCTGATGAAGGGCGCGGTAGGAGCCACCCGCGCGGCCTGCGACATGGGCTGGTATCCGATACCGAAGCAGATAGGACTCACCGGCAAGGTGGTCAGCCCCACCCTCTACATAGCGGTCGCCATTTCCGGTGCTAGCCAGCACATGGCTGGTCTCAGTGGGACCAAGAACATCATCGCCGTCAACAAAGACCCCGAGGCCAACATCTTCCGTTACTGTCGCTACGGCATCGTGGGCGACTGGAAGACGGTTATCCCGCCCTTCTTGAACAAAGTTCGCGAGTTGAAATCAGGATAGGCTTTTCCGTTACAAGCAGAAGGGGCATGAGCCCGCAGAGGCCGGGCCCATGCCCCTTTTATGTTGATCGGCGGAAGCAGTTGGGTTTGCCATCGCTCAGATTTTCGGTAAGATGGATATGAGTATGTTTGTGATAGGGCTCACCGGCGGCATCGGCAGCGGCAAGTCCACCGTTTCCGAAATGCTGCGCGCCAAGGGTGCAGCTATGGTCTACGCCGACCAGATAGGCCACGAGGCCTATCGGCCGGGCACTCCGGTGTGGCAGCAGGTAGTAGATGCCTTCGGCCGCCAGGTGGTGGGAGGCGACGGCCAGATCGACCGGCGCAAGCTGGGCCAGGTAGTGTTCAGCGATCCCCAGGCTTGCCGTCGCCTGGACGCCATCACTCACCCGCCCATGAAGCGGATGATGGCCGAGAGGCTGGAGGAATTGCGGCGGCAGGGCACCAGGGTGGCGGTGCTGGAGGCCGCTATCCTCATCGAGGCCGGCTGGGATGAACTGGCGGACGAGGTGTGGATGACCGTCGTTTCCCCTGAGGTGGCCGCTCAGCGGTCGATGGAGCGCAGCGGCCTCAGTCGGGAGCAGGCGGAGGCCCGCATCGCCGCTCAGCTCTCCAACGAAGAGCGGCTGAAGCATGCCCAGGTGGTTATCGACACCAACTGCACTCTAGAAGAGGTGGCCCAGCGGGTTGATGAGCTCTGGGATGATCTGATCGGTCGATTGGCTGCCAAGGCGACATAAGTCGCTTCTCGGCAGGTAAGGAAGTCGCGAAGGAATAATGGAAGAACCGTCCGAAAGCACAGGCTACAGGCAGTATGCTATCGAAGAGTATGTCCTCAGCGAGGAACCGTTCTATCTGCCGCTGAAGGACGAGGTAGAGCTGTTCACTGCTGCCTTTCATCAGAAGATACCGGTACTCCTTAAGGGCCCCACAGGCTGTGGTAAGACCCGTTTCATCGAGTACATGGCCTACAAGCTTGATCGCCCTCTGACCATCGTCAGGGATGCCAGGAGACAGGCCGCGGGGTCTGCCCACCACGGTTTGCCCCTGGTGACCGTGGCCTGCCACGAGGACCTGACGGCCAGCGACCTGGTGGGGCGCTATCTCCTGGAGGGGGAGTCCACCCGCTGGATCGACGGCCCTTTGACTCGCGCCGTCAAGGCCGGCGCCATCTGCTACCTGGACGAGATAGTCGAGGCGCGCAAAGACACCACTGTCCTTATCCATCCCCTTACCGACCACCGCCGTATCCTGCCCGTCGAGAAGCTGGGTCAGGTAGTGGAGGCCCGCGATGGCTTCCTGCTGGTCATCTCCTACAACCCTGGCTACCAGAGCGCTCTCAAGGACCTGAAGCACAGCACTCGCCAGCGGTTCATGGCCATCGAGTTCGGTTATCCCTCACGGGAGCAGGAGGCGCGCATCATCGAGCATGAAGCCGAAGTCCCCGGCGCCCTGGCCCTGGACCTGGCCAAGCTGGGCGAGAAGGTGCGCCACCTCAAGGAGCACGGCCTGGCCGAGGGGGTGAGCACTCGGTTGCTCATCTACGCTGGCAGACTCGTACAGAAGGGCGTGGCCCCTCGTCGCGCCTGTCAGGTGGCAGTGGTCTGGGCGCTCACCGATGACAGTGAGGTTCAACGCAGTATAGAAGAGGTGGTGTCCTCAATCTTTGAGTAATTCCTCTCTACGTCGACTGTTGGGCCGGTTCGAAAGGGAACTGGCTTCCCTCTCCACTGCCCTGGCAGCAGAGTTCCGCCGCAGTGCCGCGGTGGCTTGCGATCTGCTGGAGCCGGAGGAGGTAGCTCTGTGGGCCGAGGACGGCCTGGAGCTGGCCCGCTGCTCCTGGCGCTCCTGGGAGGCGGCCAGCGAGTACTTCCGAGCCACACCCGTGGTTCTGCCCCTCGTGGGCCTTCCCGCCTTCCAGCGCTGGGCCCGGCAGGGGCGCGACCTGGTCGAGCTGTCTTCGTCCCTGGCCGCCGCCTACTTCCGCGCCAGCCCGGGTACCCTGCCTCATCTCTCTCTGGCCCAGATGGACGATTGGGCGACGCTCGGGCAGCGCCTCTACAAGGGCACCTGGCGTTCAGCCTCCCTCGCTGTGCAGTTCTTCGACATGAGCCCGGCGCTCTTGTCCCAGCTCTCTCTCGACGAGGCCAGGGCTCTGGTGCGCTTCGTGGACGTTCTCGCCGAGCGCTCTTACGACCTGGCCACCCACTGCCTGTCGACGGCACCCGCGTCTCTATCGCCCCTGAGCCCGCAGGATCGTGAGGCCTTCATACGTTTCGCCGAGGTGCTGGCCTACACCAGTTGGGCTGATGCCCGCGCCTATCTGGAGAAGGGCCCCCTTCTCCTGGGGCACATCCACGCCTCTCAGCGGCCGCGCTTCCTCAACCTCACCCGCGAGGTGGCCCGTCAGGAAGGGCGGCAAGCCTTCACCTTCTTCGCCGAGGGAGCGCGTGCCCTCAGTCAGGTTGAAGGGGGATTTCACCCCTACCTGCTTTCCCTGGCGGAGGATCTGGCCTGCCACTCGCCGGTGGCGGCCATGGAGTTCCTCAGAAGCCTGCCCCAGGTGCTGGTTCGGATCAATCTGGACGACCTGCCCCGCTGGCACGCCTTCGGCATGGCCCTGTTGGAGACCAGCGTCGAGGGTGGTGAGGCCTTCTTCCGTCTGGAGTCCAGCAAGGGCGATGAGATCCTGGAGTCCTTGTCTTCGCAGGTGGAACTGAACCGGGTTGCGGAGGTCTTGCGGATGTACTGCAAGGCCCTGACCGGCAGCAACGTGGCCATTCACTCCGTCGACACCCTTGCCGAGAAGAACATCGGCTGGGTGGCTACCGAGCGTCCTTCCACCGAGGGCACCGCGATCTTCCTGCCGACGATGGTGCAGGAGTATGAGGACAAGGTGCGCAACTTCGCCGTCTACAAGGTGTACGCCACCCACCAGGCAGGCCATCTGGAATTCGGTAGCTTTGACTTCCTGTTCGACAGGCCGGGACACGTCTTCCCCGACCGGCGCCACCAGCTGGAAGAGAAGCAGGGCGGCCCCAAGGAGGCCATGACCGACATAGAGCGCTTCTTCGACCTGTTCGACGACCGCCGCCTGGCCTCCGACCTGTTCGCCATCGCGGAGGACGCCCGCATCGACCGTCTGGTGGCTCAGGAGTACTGCGGCATTCGTTCCATGTATCGGCGCACCCAGGACAGGGAGCTGGGAAGGCGGCGGTCGCCGGAGGATCTGCCCCTGCGTCAGGCCTTCCTGGAGAACCTGGTGCTGGCCAGCCTGGAGGGCTTCCAGCGCATGCGCTGGCCCACGACCATGATCGGCCTCCTGCGCAACGCCCTCGGCCTCCTGCAGGCCGTCCAGCAGCCTCAGGCCAGCGTGGAGGACTCCGCCGAGGCCACTGTCCGTCTCTACCGCCTGGCCCAGAACATCCCCAACATCCTCAGCGATCTGGATTGGCAGCGCCTCCAGCAGGAGGAGATAGAGCTGCCCCAGGACATGGACGCCATGGGCGATGGCCCGGCCCAAATGGTGGACAGCGGCCAGGAGATGTCTTACGAGAGCCCTCAGCCGGTGGAGTTTCGAGGGGAATTCAAGCCGGAGCTGGTGCAGCTCCTCATGCGCCTGCGCCAGGAGAAGGAGAGCAGGCAGAGCCAGGCGGCGCCACAGCCGCTGTCGCCGGAGCAGTTGCAGCAGCTTCTGGATAAGAGCGTGGAGATAACGCTTAACCAGTTGGACGAGGCCGACCTCTCCCAGAGCTCGGCTCTCTTCCTGACCAACCTCCTGAAGGAGACCACGCCCCAGCAGCCGGAGAAGCGCCTCCCCTATCGCGAGGAGCATTCGCTGCTGGGCATGCCCAAAGAGGGCGAAGAGGGCGAGTTGCCGCCCGAGCCCCAGTACTCCTACTACGACGAGTGGGACTTCCGGGCCAGCGACTACAAGCCCCGCTGGTGTCGGGTGGCCGAGTATGCCCTGTCCGAGGGCGGCTCTCAGTTCTTCGAGCAGACCCTTCTGAAGCACGCCAGTCTCGTCGCCCAGACGCGCCGTCAGTTCGAGCTCCTGCGGCCGGAGGTGTTTCGCAAGATCAAGCGCCTGCTGGACGGCGAGGAGTTCGATCTGGACGCTGTGGTGGACTTCCTGGTGGAGCGCCACAGCGGCCACCAGCCCACGGGCAAGGTCTACTGGCGCCGCAACAAGGTGGAGAGAGACGTGGCGGTAGCCTTCCTCCTGGACATGAGCGCCTCCACCGACGAGGAGATCATGAAGCACGAGCGCCGCTACGGCGACGAGATAGGCGAGGACCCCCGGCG
>Ga0111179_1036_pt1 | contig 16178 bp, 11 predicted proteins | sample DeeMarSWOR324_28_FD_80226 | JGI IMG/M metagenome (GOLD analysis project Ga0111179, IMG submission 80226) | Dehalococcoidia bacterium SM23_28_2
TCGATCATCGCCGCCGGCGGCTTCAGGAACAGCGCCGACGTGCTGAAGGCGATCGCCCTGGGGGCAGACGCCGTGTACATCGGCACCGCCGCCCTGATAGCCCTGGGCTGCACCGTCTGCCAGCAGTGCCACACCGGCAAGTGCGCCTGGGGGATCTGCACCACCGACCCCACGTTGAGCAGGAGAGTGAACCCGGAGATAGGCGCCCGCCGTCTCGTCAACCTCCTGCGCGGCTGGAGCCTGGAGATCAAGGAGATGCTGGGCGGCATGGGCATCAACGCCCTGGAGAGCCTGCGAGGCAATCGCCTCCACCTGCGAGGCGTCGGCCTCTCGGATGGCGAGCTTGACGTCCTGGGCGTGAGGTTAGCGGGAAGATAGGGCGATGACAGCGTACACGTCGAGCCAGCGAGGTTCCGCCGTGCGCATCGATGCCAACGGCTTCCATTACCGCGAGCTGAACGGCCTGATCCGGCAAGCGGTGGCAAAGGGCGCCCGACGGCTCGACCTGCATGGCGTACATGGGCAGAGATACATCGCCACCAACCTGCGAGGAGGAGCGGAAATACACATCCACGGCACGCCGGGCAACGACCTGGGCGCCTTCCTCGACGGGTCGAGGATCATCGTCCACGGCAACGCCCAGGACGGCTGCGGCAACACCATGAATGAGGGCGAGATCATAGTCCACGGACACGCGGGAGACATCGCCGGCCTGTCCGCCCGCGGGGGCAGTATCTTCATTCGAGAAGACGTCGGCTACCGAGCGGGCATCCACATGAAGGCGTATCAGGGCAGGGGAGCGGCGTTGGTTATCGGCGGCACAGCCCAGGACTTCCTCGGCGAGTACATGGCCGGCGGCATCATGGTCGTCCTTGGCCTGACCCTGAACGGGGGCAACTGCCACAAGGCCAGCTTCGTCGGCACGGGCATGCACGGGGGAGTCATCTACCTGCGAGGCGCCATCAACGAGCACCAATTGGGCAAGGAAGTAGGCATCAGCCGACTGAACCGAAAGGATCGGGCTATTCTGAGGGATCTAGTGGGCCAGTTCGCGGACCATTTCGGCCTGGACGCCGAGGAGATCCTGGCCGCCCGATTCGTCAAGCTGGTTCCCCTTCATCTGCGGCCCTACGGAAGGCTGTACACGCACTAATGGCAGAGTGATCCTATGTGGCGAGTGACGTTTGTGGGGCAAGACCAGGAGAAGCTGCAGCGCCTGGCCCAAGAGCTGGGGGAAGAGGGCTACTGGACCGCCGTCTGCCCGCCGGAGGAGGCGGCCACGGCCCTAGGGGATGAGCCTCGGCCGGACGCAGTGGTGGTGGAGGCGACCTCCGCCAACGGAGCGGCCTGCCTGCCTACCCTACCGCAGGATGCCCGCGAGACTGCAGCCACGCCCACAATAGCCCTCATCGGGAAGGCGCAGCTCCCCACCTACGAACCGCCCCAGGGCATCGACGACTTTCTGGTTCTCCCCGCCAGGGCCGCCGAGCTGGCTGCTCGCATCCGTCAGCTACTACAGCGGCGCCACCCTCACCTGGACGGCAACAACAGGCTTTGCTGCGGCGACCTGGTGATGAACCTGGCCAGCCGTGAAGTGTTCCTGGCAGGTCGGCCGGTGACCCTGGCCTACAAGGAGTACGAGCTTCTGCGCTTCTTCGTCTCCAATCGCGACACGGCGTTCACTCGCGAGGCCCTTCTGAACAGGGTCTGGGGCTACGACTTCTACGGCGGCACACGCACGGTCGACGTCCACATCCGCCGCCTGCGCAGCAAGATCGAGGACGCTCGCCACTCCTTCATCGAGACCGTCCGCAACGTAGGCTATCGCTTTCGCCCGAACCGGTGACCCGCAGAGATCGCCGATCGAACCCGCGGCTTAACAGGGGTTTAACTTCCAGGTAATCAACCGGTAACAACGACTGCCCATAGTGAGAGATGTTAAAGGCAACCATCTCTTCTCAAGAGGCAACAGTCTGGAGGTTTGAGGATGCCCACGGTGGACACGGGCGATACGGCATGGGTGCTGTTTTCAGCCGTCCTGGTCATGATCATGACGCCGGGCCTCGGCTTCTTCTACGGCGGCCTGGTACGCCACAAGAACGTCCTGAGCACTATCATGCACAGTTTCATCACCGTCGCCCTCATCAGCGTTCTCTGGGTGCTCTGGGGCTACAGCCTGGCCTTTGGCCCCGACAAGGGTCACTTTATCGGCGGCCTCGATTGGGTCGGCCTCGCCCACGTGGGGCAGGAGCCCAACGCTGACTACGCGCCCACCATTCCTCATCAGGCCTTCATGGTCTTCCAGCTCATGTTCGCCATCATCACGCCGGCCCTCATCACCGGCGCGTTCGCCGAGAGGGCGAAGTTCAGCACGTTCCTGGTGTTCACCGCCTTGTGGGCTACCTTGGTGTACGCCCCCGTGGCCCACTGGGTCTGGGGGACGGGCGGCTGGCTGAAGGAACTGGGAGCCCTCGACTATGCCGGTGGCACCGTCGTTCACATCAACTCCGGTGCGGCTGCTTTGGCAGCGGCCCTCCTTTTCGGCAAGCGCATCGGCTTCGGCAAGGAGCCAATGGAGCCCCACGATATCACCTACGTCGTCCTAGGCGCGGCCCTGCTCTGGTTCGGCTGGTTCGGCTTCAACGCGGGCAGTGCGGTGACAGCGGGCGGCGCAGCGGCCAACGCCTTCATAGTGACCAACACCGCTGCTGCCGCCGGAGCCCTTACCTGGGTGCTGATGAGCTGGTTGTTCACAAAGAAGCCCAGCGTGGTAGGCACCGCTGCTGGCGCAGTGGCCGGTCTGGTGGCCATCACCCCCGCTTCGGGCTTTGTGGACGCCATGCCCGCCGTCTTCATCGGCATCGGGGCTGGTTTCCTCTGCTTCCTGGCCATCCGCCTGCGGGCCATGCTGGCCCTGGACGACGCCCTGGACGTATGGGGCGTTCACGGCGTCGGCGGTACGTGGGGCGCTCTGGCCACCGGCATCTTCGCCACCGCTGCCGTGGGCGGCGTGGGCGGCGCCATCGACGGCGAATTCGGCCAGTTGGGCAAGCAACTGGCTGGCATCGGCGCCACCTGGGGCTACTCCTTCGTTGCCACAGTCATCATCCTCAAGGTTCTCGACCTGGTAATGGGCCTGCGGGTGTCGGAAGAGGATGAGTTGGCGGGCCTGGACGTCTCCCAGCACGGCGAGCGGGCCTACATCGCCCCTCTCGGAGTGCTGAGCACAGTGGCAGCTCCTGTTACCCCTTCCCTGGAGGCCATCTCGGACTTGGCCCCGCTCAAGACAGGGTGGGAAGACAGGAAAGGCTCGCCCTCATTGCGCCAAGTCGCGCCCAACCCAGAGAGCGCTTAAAGGAGCCCAAGATGCAGAAAGTGGAAGCGATCATCCGGCCCGAGAAACTGGTTGCCGTAAGGGAGGCACTGGCCGAGGTAGGCTTTGTGGGGTTGAACATAGTGCACGTCATAGGACGGGGAGCGCAGAAGGGCATTGTCCACGCTGGCCGCGGCGGCGACGTTCACACCGTCGATATGCTCCCCAAGGTGAAGATGGAAGTGGTGGTGCGGGACGCTGACACGGAGACAGTACTGCATATCATTGCCGAGGCGGCCCGCACCGGCAGCCTCGGCGACGGCAAGATCTTCGTGATACCGGTCGCCGATGCCATCCGTGTGCGCACCGGCGAGCGGGGCGACGTGGCGGTATGAGACAAGCCGCGACGTGGCGGTATGAGACAAGCCCCCCACCTAGTGAGAAGGAGGCAACCACAGTGACACCACAAGAAGCACAGCAAGTCTTCGAGCTGATCAAGGCCAAGCACGTCCAGATCATCGACCTCAAGTTCAACGACCTGCCCGGCCTATGGCAGCACTTCTCCATGCCCGTCACCGAGCTAACGGAGATGGACGACCTGACCAAGAGCATCTGGGAGGAAGGCGTAGGCTTCGACGGCTCCAGCATCCGCGGCTTCCAGAAGATCCAGGAGAGCGACATGATCCTCCTGCCCGACCCGTCCACCGCTCGCCTGGACCCCGCCTGCCAGGTGCCCACCCTCAGCGTCATCTGCGACATCTACGAGCCACTCACCAAGCAGCCCTACAGTCGCGACCCCCGCTACATCGCTAAGAAGGCAGAGCAGTACCTTCGCTCCACCGGCATCGCCGAAACCAGCTTCTGGGGACCGGAGCTGGAGTTCTTCGTCTTCGATGACGTCCGCTTCGACCAGGCCGAACAGTACGGCTTCTACTACGTCGACTCCGTCGAGGGAGGGTGGAACAGCGGCCGCGACGAGAAGCCCAACCTGGGCTACAAGCCCCGCTTCAAGGAGGGCTACTTCCCCGTGCCTCCCCACGACTCGATGCAGGACCTGCGCAGCGAGATGATCCTGACGATGATCAACGTGGGCATCCCCATCGAGGTGCACCACCACGAGGTGGCCACCGCCGGCCAGGGCGAGATCGACATGAAGTTCGACAGCCTGAGCAGCATGGCCGACAAAGTCATGTGGTACAAGTACATCGTCAAGAACATCGCCCGCAAACACGGCAAAGTTGCCACCTTCATGCCCAAGCCCCTCTTCGGCGACAACGGCTCCGGCATGCACACCCACATCAGCCTGTGGAAGAACAGCACCAATGTCTTTTACGACCCCGAGGGCTACGCCCTCATCAGCGAGACGGCCCGCTACTTCATCGGCGGCCTCCTCAAGCACTCGGCCGCTCTTATGGCCTTGTGCGCTCCTACCACTAACTCCTACAAGCGTCTGGTTCCAGGCTACGAGGCACCGGTGAACCTGGTCTACTCCGCCCGCAACCGCAGCGCCTGCGTGCGCATACCGGTGTACACACCCAACCCCCAGACCAAGCGCCTCGAGTATCGTCCGCCCGACGCCTCCTGCAACCCCTATCTGGCCTTCCCTGCCATGCTCATGGCCGGCCTGGACGGCATCGAGAACCAGATCGACCCCGGCCCACCCCTGGACAAGAGTAGCTACGAGCTCACCCCCGAAGAGGAGGCAGCCATCACTACCACGCCCGGCTCGCTGGAAGAAGCCCTGTGCGCCCTGGAGGAGGACCACGAGTTCCTTCTGAAGGATGGTGTGTTCACCAGCGATGTCCTGGAGGTCTGGCTGGAGTACAAGCGACAGCACGAGCTGGACCCCGTGCGGCTGCGCCCCCACCCGTGGGAGTTCTACCTTTACTTCGATGTCTAGGACGCACGCTCCTCGGCGACGGCGCCACGAAGCGCCTTTGGCACAGCAGCGGCCCGCAGGCGGCAGAGCGAGCGGTGGTGCTCGGTTGGCTCGTCGGGGAGCCGATACAGTACACTCTCAAGAGAGGACGGATGTGAAGCTGATCGTCGTCGACTATGGGGCTGGCAATCTGCGCAGCGTAGCCATAGCGCTGAGACGGCTGGGCCTCGACCCCCTGGTGACCTCCGAGCCGAGGGCAGTACACAGCGCCGACGCCCTGGTCCTGCCCGGGGTAGGAGCGGCGGCGGACACCATGAGCAACCTGGCCCAGCGCCGTCTGGTAGAGCCCATCGGTGAGTACATCGCCAGCGGCCGGCCCTTCCTGGGCATCTGCATGGGGCTTCAGGTTCTGTTCTCGGTGAGCGAGGAGGGCGGGGAGCACCACTGCCTGGACATTCTGCCCGGACGGGTAAAGCGGCTACCGGAGGGCCTGAAGGTGCCCCACATGGGCTGGAATCGTGTGTGCCAGCGCTGCCCCCACCCCATCTTCGACGGCATCGGCGACGACGCCTTCTTCTACTTCGTCCACAGCTACTATGCCTACCCTGAGGACTCTTCGGTTGTAGTGGGCGATACCGACTACGGCGTCACCTTCCCCGCCGTTGTGGCCAAGGACAATATCGTGGCCACCCAGTTTCACCCGGAGAAGAGCGCCGAGGCTGGCCTCCGCCTCTATGAGAACTTCCTGCGAATGGCCCAAAGCCGCAGCGCCGGATGAGAGGATAGGCCTCTGAGCGTTCTCTTGATGCCACCGCCGACAGCGTGGTTGAGGGCGCGCTAACCGTACGCTAACGCCTTGCCACAACGCCCTCATCGCAGCCGCTGCATAGCCATGACCACAGCCACGGCCGTCAGGACGTAGCCCCAGAGGTCGTCTTCAGGTATTACAGCGACCCCTTCCAGAACGTTTCGCACGATGTAGCTCGTTATCACGCCGCCGGCAGCGATGGCCTGAAGAGCTAAGCCACGCTTGCGGTTCGTAGCCCAGCTTACGGCCTCCCCGACGCCGTAGCCGATGCCGAAAGCCAACAGAATACCGACAAGCCCCAGTATCCCCAGCCCATATGGCAATAGGAGAAACCAGGCGACGCCGAGTGCCCCTCCTGCGGCCAGAGCAGCACCGGCGCCTCGCAGCAAATAGAGGGGCGGGACGTCATAGGTCGGAAAACGTATTACCCGGACGCACTCCCGGCAGCGCGCTCCCACCGGCGTCTGAACCAGGCAGCGAGGACAAATAGGCTTACCGCAACGACCGCAGGCGAGCTCGGTCTCTACGTCCGGGTGCGTCGCGCAGCGCGTTGGAGCCCTACCTTAGGATGCTTTCTCCACCTGCTATTTGGTGTCCTCGCCCCTGCCTTTGCCCCTCCTTGTATTCGATGAGGGCTTCCAGGACCTCCCTGACCCTCGGCTTCTTACCTAGCACGGGGGCCAGGTTCTCCTTCATCGACGACAACTCTTCGACTGGCAGATCCAATACGTATCGCAGGGGATCGCCCTCACAGAGGGCGGCAACAAGCTCGCCATCTCTCAGGATAACCGTCTCCTCCAACTCTCCCTGAAACGCCGCAGAATCGGTAAGGCGACGGGTCTCCACCCGCACTCTAGCCGCCATATCGCCTGCCTCCTTTGCCATGCTGCCCTTCTTGACGGCCTCTGCTACACGCACTGACAGAACCGGCCGTACGTGCCGCTCTTGTCAGTGCCTCGAAAGGCACAAAACTAGGCCCGAGGCATAGCCTCGGGCCTGTTCAGTCTCAGCCTATGCCTCTTTCAGTGGCCTACGGGGTTAGCTGACGGGTTCGGGTTGAAAGAGCTACTACCCTACTCGCCTACGGCGAGATTCACCCCCGATAGTTGGTTCCCCCGTTCCCCCTAAGGGGATTCAGCCCTATCGGATATTGTTCTATTTCCGACGGGTCGTTAGGATACACCCGCTGGGAAAATTTGTCAAGCCCTGCGAGTCCCTCAACCCGCCTGCCCTCGCGACGGCTGCCCCTTCTCTTTGGAGCGGATGGCCTCCTCCGTCTGCGGGTCGAAGGCGTGCATGTGGCCCATGTCGAATTCGACTCGTATCTCCTGGCCGGGCCGCGCCCTCGTTCGCGGATCGACCCGGGCCATGAACAACTTGCCGCCCGCCACCAGATGGAGGAAGACCTCGCTCCCCATGAGCTCCGTGACGTCCACCTGGGCTGTCACCGGCGCCGCGTCGGCGCTGGCCGGCTGGCACTCCGGGTCGCAGATGTTCTCCGGCCGGATGCCGAAGATGATCTCCTTCCCCAGGTAGGATAGGAGATCGTTCACCCGAGAGGCCGGAACTGGCACCCGAAAGATGCCGGTGTCCAGGTGCATCCCCTCCTGGGAGCCTGCCACTTTGGCCTCGAAGAAGTTCATAGACGGGCTGCCGATGAAGCCGGCGACGAAGACGTTGTCCGGCCAGTCGTACAGCTCCTGAGGCGCCCCCACCTGCTGGAGCAACCCTTCGTTCATCACGGCGATTCGGGTGGCCATGGTCATAGCTTCCACCTGGTCGTGGGTAACGTAGATGAAGGTGGCACCCAGTCGCTGGTGGAGCTTGCTCAGCTCAGCCCGAGTCTGCACCCGCAGCTTGGCGTCCAGGTTGGAAAGGGGCTCGTCCAGGAGGAAGGCGGCCGGGTCGCGGACGATCGCCCGGCCCAGGGCCACCCGCTGGCGCTGGCCGCCCGATAGCTGTCTCGGCTTGCGCTTGAGCAGGTCCTCGATGCCCAGGATCTGGGCGGCCTCATGCACTCGATGGCCGATATCTTCCTTGGGGAGCTTCCGCAACGATAGACCGAAGGCCATGTTGTCATAGACGGACATGTGGGGGTAAAGAGCGTAGGACTGGAAGACCATGGCGATGTCCCTGTCCTTGGCGGCGACATTGTTGACCAGCCGATCGCCGATGTAGATGTCGCCCTCGCTGATCTCCTCCAGGCCGGCCAGCAGACGAAGGGTTGTGGACTTGCCGCAGCCGGAGGGGCCCACCAGGGCCAGGAACTCTCTGTCCGGTATCTCCAGGCTGAAGTCATTGACAGCTACCACATTGTCGAACCGCTTGGTGACGTGGTCGAAGTTAACGCGTGCCATCTCGTCCTCGCTCTGCACAGCCGCTATCTTCGTAGCGCTCGCTGTCTCCCTACTGCTATTCTATCCCTTTACGGCGCCGGCCAGAATCCCCTGGACGAAGTAGCGCTGAAGGGCGAAGAAGATGAACAGAGGCAGCGCCATCGAGATGAAGGCGGCCGCCGTGAGCACCTGGTAGTTGGTCCCGAAGGAGCTGACGAGACTGGTGATCTTCAGGGTCATCGGTGCCAGCGTAGGATCACCCAGGAGGATCAGGGCCACCAAGAGGTCGTTCCAGACCCAGAGGAACTGGAAGATGGCCAGGGCGGAGATGGCAGGCATAGATAAGGGGAGCACAATGCGGAAGAAGACCCCCACGTCCGACGCACCGTCCAGGTAGGCCGATTCGAAGAGGTCCCGCGGCAGCGACCCGAAGAAGTTGCGCAGGAGATAGATGGCAAAGGGGAGGCCATAGGCGGTGTGGGCCACCCAAATGCCCACGTAGCTGCTGGTGCCGAATATCCGCCCGCCCAGGAGCGGCAGCTCGGCGTCAACCGTTACATCCGTGTAGAGCCGTAGCACGGGGATGAGGGTCATCTGCACCGGCACCACCAGGAGAGCGACCATCAACAGGAACAGCAGGTTCCGCGCCGGGAACTTCATCCAGGCGAAGGCGTACGCCGCCAGGGCAGCCACCAGGATCACCAACACGGTGCTCGGCACTGTGATGATGATGCTGTTGACGAACGCGCGGGCCATTCCCTGCTTTTCCAGCACACTCTGGTAGTTGCCCACAGTCAAGTCGAAGGGTTCTTTGATAGCATTCCACCAACCGGAGGAGGCGATGGCCGTAGGCTCCCGGAAGGAACTCACCAGGAGGGCGATGGTGGGGACGCTCCACAGCACCATCAGCCCGATGATCGCCACGTGCAGCGGGAAGCGCGCCACCGTCCGCCTCGCGGCTCCCAGGGCAAGAGCCACCGGCGCCTCCGCCGAACCGCCCGACATGGACGGGTTTCGCCTCGCCATTAGCGGGTCTCCTCCTGGAACTGGAAGCGCCGGATGCTGATGACCATGATAGGGAGCACCCACAGAAGCAGGACAACCGCCAGGGCGGCGCCCACCCCGAAGTCGCCGATGCGGAATGCCTCCTTGTAGAACAGGGTGGCTACCACGTCCGTCTTGAACCGGCCCCCTGTCATCACCCAGACCAGGTCGAACTTCTTGAGGCCCTGAATAACCAGGGTGGTGGCGACCACGACGATAGTGGGGGACATGATGGGGATGATGACCCGCCAGAAGATCTGCCACTCGTTGGCGCCGTCCACGCGGGCCGCTTCCAGGACCTCCGTGGAGATCCCCTTGAGCCCGGCGGAGAGGACGATCATGGCGAAACCGGTCCACATCCAGACGCCCACCATGACGAGGGCAAGGTTGTTGATCTGAATCGGCCGCGGCAACGTATCCGGCCCCGCGTCGGTGAGCCAGGTCTGGGGCGCATTCGTATTCTGAAGCCAGGCGGTGGCGTCGCCGCCGAGAGAGGTGACCGCGGCGTTGGCGGTGCCGATATCGCTGTTGAACTCGTACATGAAGCGCCAGATGACGGAGGCGGCAACGAAGGAGATGGCCATGGGGATGAAGATGGCCGATTTGGCCACCGCCTCGTAGCGCACGCGGCCGGCGAGGACAGCGATGATGAGACCCAGGGAGACAGTGATGGCGGTGAACAGGGTGAGCCACATGACGTTGTTCAGGAGAGCTGAGTGGGTGTCGCTCACCAGAGGCTGGGGGTTATCGATGATGAAGCGGTAATTGTCCAGCCCCACGAAGTTCTTGGACCGCTCGTCCAGGAAGCTCCGCCGGAGGGTATCAACGACGGGATAGACGAGAAATACCCCCAGCAAGGCCAGCGCCGGCGCCAGCCAAAGCCAAGGAGTCCACCACCGCCGTCCGAGCATCTATCGGGCTCTTCGTGTAGGGCGAGGCGAGCCCCCGCCGCACGGGGGCCGCCCCGCCATCTTACTGAGAAAGATAAGCCCTACTCTCTGGAGGCCTCGATGCCCGCCAGGATGTTGTCCAGGTCATCCGGGTTCGCCAGGTACTGGGTGACGCCGTCGAATTCCGCCAGCTGGAGCGCCCCGCCGATGGCGTCGTCCAGGTCGAAGCGGAAGACCTCAGCACCGGCGAGCTGCTCCGCCTGGGCACGAGCCACAGCGTCAGGATAGGAGTCCAGGCTCACCTGGCTATTCACGGAGGTGAAGCCGCCGATATTCACCCAGATCTCCTGGGCCTCGGCGCTGACCAGGTAGTTAAGGAAGGAGCAGGTCGTCGCATCGTCATTGAAGGCGTAGACGATGTTAGCGCCGCCGGTGACCGCACCGCCGGGGAAGGGGAAGAAGTCGAAGTCCTCGCCGGCGACGGCGTCCGGGAACTGATCGGTGATGAAGCCGGAGGCGAAGCCGCCCAGGTAGACCATGGCCGCCGTGGGCGGGCTCTCGAAGGGCGGGTAGCTGGAGTCTACGAAGTTGGCGGCATTGATCCCCACGGCGCCGCCCTGCACCGTGTAGCCCTCAGTGAGAGCGACCTCACCGAACTTCTCCCAGGCATCCTTGACCTGCGCGTCCGTGAAGGGGACGGAGCCGTCGATGACGCCGTCGTAGACCGTGCCGCCGGCCTCGTTCAGAAGGATCTGCTGGATCCAGTCGGTGCCGGGCCAGCCGCTGGCCTCACCGCTCTCGACGCCTATCGACCAGGGCGGAGTGCCGTCGGCCAGGATCTGATCGGAAAGAGCGATGAGGTCATCCCAGGTGCTGTCGGCCGTCAGCGGCTCGTAGCCGTTTTCGTCAAAGAACTTGGGATTGTACCAGATCGTCCCCTTGGTGTCGGCCTTCATGAAGAAGCCGTAGAGAGTGCCGTCAACGGTGCCCAGGTCGATGAAGCCCTGAGGGTAGTTGGCTCGTACCGCATCCTCCAGCCCCTCGCAGGCGGAGAGTGGCGTAAGCTTACCCTCTGTGGCGAACTGCTGAAAGCGTCCTACCTCCGCCGGGATGGCGACGTCCGGTGGGTCGCCGCCCTCAACTCGGGTGGTAATGACGGTTGTAATGTCCCGAGTGCCGGTGAACTCCATACCGCCGCCGGTGTCCTCCTCCCAGGGCGCGACCATCGTCTCGAAGGAGACGAGCTCTTCATCGCCCCAGATGCCCAGGACGTCCACGGTCCCGATCTCCTCCCCCTCCTCCTCATCATCCCCGCAGGCGACAAAGGCCAGCCCCGCGAGGGCAACGATGGCTAACAAGATGAACAACAGACGCGACATCTTGCTGCCGAACATGGCCCCTCCTTTCTGAATCGTACGCGACTCAGACGACTTAACAAGGTACGCCTAACGCAACTCCTTGTCAAGCCTGTCGGGGCCGTTCCCCCGATAGCCAGCAAGCTAGCTGCCGGAATCCTCCGCCGATTCTGCCGTCACGCTGAACAGCGCTCCGTCCGTCCGGCCCCAGACCTCCGGGAAGTACATCTCGTAGGCCTGGGCGGGCATGACCAGATACTGGCCGGCGGTGGTCGCCTGCAGGAAGTACACATACTCGTGCACGCCGCCGGGCAGATAGGTGGCGAACAGGACCACCCGATTGTCCCGCATGTCCACGTGGTTGAAGAATGAACGGTAGTACGGCCACCAACCGTAGCCATAGCCTCGCTGCTCGTCCGCCGACTTGCGTTGCTCCTCCAGCATCATCTCGCGGATCTGGGAGCTGCTCGTCTTCAAGCTGGTATCGATCGGCTCCAGGCCCGCGGGCAGGTAGTCCTCCACGACCACGTAGTGGAGATCGGTGGGCGCCACGATTGTGAGCCGCACCTTGACCACGTCGCCCAGGGCCGCGCCGTCGATCTTGTCCTCGCCCTCCTCCGCCGGCAGGTACTCCCGCGATACGCCAACACCATAGTTGGCGGCCTCCACCTCCTCGGCAGGCGGGAAGTAGCGCAGGTGCATGGTGTAGTAGAGACGACCGTCGCTGTCGGCGGGCGCGCGAACCATGTCTACCTCGTTGTCCTCACCGATCAGAAGGTCGCTCACGGAGACCACCAGCTTCTCCGATTCGCCGAGGTTGGACTCCTCTATCTCCTTCTCGGAGAGGACATCCCCGTTGACCCGTACCTGATAGGAGTAGTCGGCCTTCAGCTCGCCGCTGGCTTCCAGGTAGTCCGTCAGGGCGAGCAGGCTCATGGCCGTCTCCTGGGTCGTTCCCCAATGCCCATCGCGGCGGGCCACCATCAGCCAGCGGACGGTGCTTTCCACCAATGGATGGTCAGGCCTGACCCGCACCAGGGCATCGAGGACGATGGCCGTGGAGCGGTTGGTCGTATTCATCGTACGGTAGTCTTCCTCTTCCTCCTGCCAGTGGGTGCCCGTGTTGCTGACGATGGCCGCGTTGGTCAGGTCGGAGATGAGCGCCTGGATCCTGAAGTTCGATGAGTCGTCGGTGAGGTTCAGGAGGGCCATAGCCGCGAACGCCTTGCCATAGTTGCTGAGCGTTTCGGGCCTCTCGGCAAGGGAGTTGGTCAACCCCAGGTCACCCTCACCGGCCTCCGATAGAGCGAAGAGGACGAAGGCCCTGGTGTCCGGGTTCTGAGGGTCGAGGACATCGGTCGGCTCATTCAGATACTGGTCAAGGAAGCGCGCCGTCCGCTCGACAACCCATTCGTCCACGGCGAATCCTGCCTTCTGCGCCTCGGCCAGGCCGAACAGGACATAGGCGGTGATCTGCGGGCTGCTGGTGTCGCCGAACCACCATCCCCAGCCGCCGTCGCTGTTCTGGCCGCGGTAGATGCGCTGGATCGAGCGGGTGACCAGCCCAGGCAACTCTTCCTCGAGGCCAAAGATGTCTTCCAGCCCCAGCTCGTTGATCGCCCGATAGAGGACTAGCCGGGGCAGGAACCGGCTGATTGTCTGCTCTGTGCACTCATAAGAGTACTCCTCAACGTAGCTGCTACTGTAGCGCATGCTGGCAGCCAGCGTAGGTGAAAGCTCCAGCGTCAGCTCACCCCGGTCGGGATCGACGTAGCTCGGTAGCCGGACAATCTCCCTAACGGAGTCGGTCACCTCACCGGCGTTGCCCACAACCTCCGGCGTGCCATAGGCGTATACCGGCAGCTGCAGCTCGACGGCGTCCGAGAGGCCATCGGCCGCCTGGGCGCTGAAGGTGACGGTGGCCAGGTCGGTCAGGAGCACGCTTGTTTGCCAGGTCACCTCCTGAGATTCATCGGCCGGAATGGCCAGGCTGTGGACCGCCGGATCCTCGATAGTCAGACCGCTAGCACTGAGGCTCACCGCCACCTCGCTCTCCTCGTCTGTGTAGTTGTGTACCACCGCCTCCAGGCGAGCCGTGTCGCCTGAGATGAAGAACCGAGGCGTGACCGGCCGGATGATCAGGTCTTTGGCCACCACGATTTCGTTGGTGGCGTCGCCTACCTGGGTCGCCTCGGTCACTGCTTTGGCCGTGAGGCGCCAGGTGGTCAGGTTGTCCGGCAGTGTGACGCTGACGGTGGCCCGCCCTTCGTCATCGGTGCGGGCAGTAGGATTCCAGTAGGCGGTATCGCGGAAGATGCGTCTTACCTCCCCAGACATACCGCCGCCGCCGCCTTTGCCGCCGGGCTCGGTAGGCGAACCGCCGCCGAGCTGGTTGAGCCGCTCTATCGATCGGGCCTGGGTGGCGCTGGTGTAGACTTCCAGGCTCCGACGCTCGTAGAAGGCCTCCAGGGGCTTGGGAGCGGTTTCGTCCGCCAGGGAGAGGAGGGCGACGTCCACCAGGGCTAGCGATACCTCTGCGGACACAGGCTGCCCCTGGGAGTCAGTCGTCGTTATGGTGTAGGTCACCTTGTCGCGGGGCTCGAAGCGCTCCCCGTCGGGCTCGATGGCTATCTCGATCACCTTCTCGTCGGTGGAGACCTCAAGCTCAACGTAGCCTATCTTGAACGAGGCCACCGGATTGGAGGACGTGGGCGGCTTGAACAGGACCACCGAGACATAGATGTTGGGGATGTGGGCGCTGGTGATCGGGACCTCGATGATCGTGCTGTTGGTGGGGAAATCGGCGACCCAGTGGTCGATGACATGCCCCCGCTCGATGGTGACCAGGCCCTGGCTCTCTTCAAAAGGAGCAGCGACCAGGATCTGGGCCGTCTCCCCGAGGGCGTACTCCTTCTTGTCGGAGACCAGCTCTATGCGGTCGCCGGTGTCCATACGCCAGGGGATGTACTCGGCTCCGCTCACCCAGATGTAGGTAGCGCTGCGAATGGCGTTGCCCGCTGCGTCAACGGCCTCGGCCACTAGGCGGTAGTTGCCGCTCTTGGAGGGGACGAAGGTGGCAGAGCCCTCGCCGTCCTCGTCCGTGGTAGCCGACAGGGTCTCCACGAGGGTGTCTTCGGGCTCACAGCGCCAATAGTACTCGCCCTCCGCATCCCTCTCCTTGACGCTCACCCAATTTCGCTCATAGACGCTAATGCTCATGGGCACGTTGGGGACCACGTTTCTCTCGCTGTCCATGGTGAGTATGTCCACGCTGGCTGGCTCGCCGGCGCGCGACACGTAGCTATCGGGCTTCAAGCCGATGTAGAAAGCGCCCCGGTGGACGATGACCTCTGTCCTGTTGCTCACCTCCTGGTTGTTCTCATCGGTCACCGTTGCTTCGATGGCGAAGAGCTGACTGACAGGATCGGCGCTCACGTCAGCCGGGAAGCTAAGGGTCAGATGACCCTCGTCGTCCGTCGTTCCCTCGCCATCGGCACGGGGTTCGGAGGTGGGAGAGTAGTACGGATCCAGTCTGTATACCATGTCATAGTCGGTGAAGACGAAGCGGGGGTTGTCAGGGTCGCGGAACAGGTAGTCCTGCGATGTGAGCCACCACCTGACCGGCGCTTCCTTCAGAGGAGCACCGAAGAAGTAGCTCGCATCCACATCGACAACGATCTCCTCGCCGTTGTTGTAGGCCTCCTTGTCGGCGGCAATATTCACCTCGAACTCCGGCTTGCGGTACTCGGCGACCAAGAAGGAGGCCGACCCCACCGTGTCGCCATCCTCTCCGTTCGTGGACATCGTAAGGCTGATCCAGTAGTAGCCGGTGGGGGCCTCACTGCTGAGGGTAACCTGTCCGTGGAAGGTGCCAAGGTCGTTGAGGGCCAGCGGCTCGCTGGTTACCTCCCGGCCCATGCTGTCGCGCACAACGATGGTGCCCTCTGTGCCAGCCGGAGGGAGGCTGTAGCTGGCGTCGTCGTCGCTGCGCAGGATGCCCTTGTAGTAGACGGTCTGGCCCGGCCGGTAGACGGGCCGCTCGGTGTAGATGTGGGCCACGAAGTCGCCATAGTACCGGCCCCAACTGAGGCCGAAGTCCCACAGGCTCATCCCCTCGCTCCAGTCGGTGGACGCCAGGCTGGCGTCATCCGACCGGCTGGCGACCACGAACAGCGCATCCCATCGGTCCAGCTCTCCGGGCAGGGAGCCCGCAAAGACCCCATCATCGGACGTGATGCCGCCGGTCAGGCGCTGGCCGCTGCTGCGATAGACCGAGACGGACAGATCGGGCAGCGGCTGACCGGAAGCCATATCCACCGCCCAAACCATGATCTCCTGGCTGGAGCGCTTCACCAGCAGGTGCGTCTTGGTGACGACCAGGAGCATGCTGTCGCAGGGCGAGTCGTAGGACTGGCAATCCGACCCCAGTTCCTTGACCTGCAGCCAGTAGTAGCCCGGCTGGAGAGGACTGCCGTCGTCCATCAGGAGGTCGGCGGTGGTGAACGCCGTCTCGTCCTGGGGAGGGTCAGGGATCTCTACCGACCAGGCCCTAA
>Ga0111179_1024_pt1 | contig 15507 bp, 18 predicted proteins | sample DeeMarSWOR324_28_FD_80226 | JGI IMG/M metagenome (GOLD analysis project Ga0111179, IMG submission 80226) | Dehalococcoidia bacterium SM23_28_2
CGAGAACGTGACGGGGCGATGATGCCCATTCGCTCATAATAGCGGAGGGTCTGGGCATGCATGCCCACCATGCGCGCCGCCACGCTTATTACGAAACAGGGCTCCTCATCTTCCGGAATCATGCGCTCTTGCAACGTACTTCACCTCACATGCTTGCCTTGAGACAGTGCCCGCTCATCCCTTCGAACCCGCTCTCCGCGCCGCCTTCAGCTTCTCGAACAGCTCCCGCTCCTCGGGCGAGAGCTCGGCCGGCAGTATCACCTTCACCCTGGCGTAGAGATCGCCCTTGCGGCCGCCTCCCAGGTGGGGCATGCCCAGCCCGGCCAGGCGGAAGACCTGCCCGTTCTGGGTCAGCGGCGGTATCTTCAGCACGGCCTCCCGCTTGAGGGTGGGCACCGCTGCCTCGCCGCCCAGGACAGCGTCCAGGAGAGGCACATCCACCTCCGTGTGCAGGTCGTCGCCGCGGCGGCTGAAGCGCTTATGAGGCGCGATAGACACCACCAGGTAAAGGTCACCCCTGGGGCCACCACGACCCGGCCTCCCCTCACCAGCCACCCGCACCCGTGAGCCATTGGTGACCCCAGGTGGGATCTTTACCTCCAGGCGACGTGGTCGCATGACGACGCCGCTGCCCTGGCAGACATGGCACACAGCGCCCACCAGCTTGCCGCTGCCGTTGCAGGTGCTGCAAGCCTCTTCGTTTTGGATAGTGAGGACGCGAGTGGTGCCACTGTGGGCCTCCTCCAGGGCCACCTCTATCATGTGCTGGACATCTTCGCCGCGGCGGGAGCGAGTGCGAGTTCCCTTGAACAAGCCGCCCAGCATATCGCCCAGATCGCCGAAGCCGAAGTCTCCCATCTCGAACCCGCCGAAGGGCGCGCCACGGCCGCCCCAGGAGAAGCGTTGGCCACTCTGACGACGGGCCTCCTCGAACTGGTCGGCGTACTGCCACTGGTCGCCGTAGAGGTCGTACTTGCGCCGCTTCTCGGCATCGGAAAGGACCTCATAGGCGGCGTTGATCTCCTTGAACTTCTCCTCGGCCGCCTTGTCACCGGCGTTGACGTCCGGGTGATATTTGCGGGCCAAGCGGCGATAGGCCTGGCGAATCTCCTTATCGCCAGCGCCCCGCTTGACGCCGAGGATGGCATAGTAGTCCTTCTTGGCCATGGGCACGTCCCTCTGATCCGATTATATAGGAGGCGGGGGTCGGTGTCAAATATGCGGAAGGAATCTTGATAACTATATTATCAGGTATCTTGACAATCATGGATTTCCTTGTTATGATCATAGCAGAGAAAGCGCAAATGGATACACAAAGGAGGTGTATCGATGGCAAGCTTGATACGATGGGAGCCCTTCGGGGAGATGCGAAGCCTTCGGGGCGGTATGGACCGCCTGTTCGATGACTTCTTCCGCGGCCCTCGCCTCGTCCACTGGGAGCCCGCCGAGTCCCTCTTCCCGCTCGACCTCTACGAGACCGACGAGTCCCTGGTGGTGAAGGCCCCCCTGCCCGGCGTTCGGCCTGAGGATGTGGACATCTCCATCACCGGCGACATCCTCACCATCAAGGGGGAGGCCAAGAGCGAGGAGGAGGTCAAGCGCGAGGACTACCACCGGCGGGAGCTCCGCTACGGCTCGTTCTGCCGCTCTGTGCCTCTGCCCACCAAGGTGGAGCAAGGCAAGGCGGAGGCCACCTTCGAGCACGGCATACTGACCGTTACCCTGCCCAAGGCCGCGGAGGCCAAGCCCAAGGCTATCAAGATCAAGGCCCGTCCGGTCATCGAAGGCAAGAAGTCATAGCATCCGAGGACGGCCGGTCATTCCGGCCGGCTGTCCTGCTCCTCGCCCGGAGCAGCGAGGGTCAGGCGCGCTCAACAGCCGCCTGGCCCTCGTCTTTTTATAGGCTCGATGAGTGATGAACCAATCACCGGGATGCCGAATGGAAGGGATCGTCGGCTGCTAGAAGGTGACGACCCTGCCCAGCTCGGCCTGGAGCAGGGCGCGATCGAGGTTGCGGGCAGCGTGGATGAGAGCGATATGGGTTAAGGCCTGGGGATAGTTGCCGAGGAACCCCCCGCTCTGGGGATCCACCATCTCCGAGAAGAGTCCCAAGTGGTTGCCCAGGGAGATCACCCTCTCGAACAGGCGCTGGGCCTCGTCCAGCCGCCCTAGCTGCACAAGGCAACCGATAAGCCACAAAGTGCACATGGTGAAGGCGCCTTCGTCCGTCCCCAAGCCGTCGTCCGCCTGCCAGGGCAGGTAGCGACGCACCAGGCCGTTCACCGATAGCTCCTCCTGGATGCGCAGGATAGTGGACTCCATGCGGGGGTCGTTGGCGGGCAGAAAGCCGACCATGGGCATGAACAGAAGGCTGGCGTCCAGCACATCGGAGCCGTAGGACTGCACGAAGGAGCCCAACCCTTCGTCCCAGCCACAGTCCAGGATATTCTGGTGGATGGCCATCTTAGTCCGCTCCCAGCGCTGCAAATCCACGGCCTTGCCCAGGGCCTTGGCCAGACGAATGCCCCTGTCCAGCGCCGCCCAGCACATGACCTTGGAGTAGACAAAGTGACGGCGCTCGCCGCGCACCTCCCAGATGCTGTGGTCGGGCAGATGCCAGTTGTTGACGGCTGTCTCCACCAGGTTCTCCGTTAGAGCCCAGAGGGCGTCACTGATGTGGCCGCCCGCTCGATAGAACGAGGCGAACGAGAGGAGCACCTCCCCACAGATGTCCAACTGAAGATTCTGGGCGGAAGCGTTGCCGATGCGCACTGGGCCCGAACCCATGTAGCCCTCGAAGTGGTCGAGGATGTGCTCCTGGAGGTCTGTCTCATAGCCGATGCCGTAGATGGTCTGCACCCCATCGGGCGCGGCCAGGGCAGAGCTACCCAGCCAGGTCATGAAAGAGGACGTATCGACTGTGTGGCCCAGGCGGTGAAAGACATCCAGGGTGAGGGCGGCATCTCGCAGCCAGCAATAGCGATAGTCCCAGTTGCGATGGCTGCTGACCCATTCAGGCAGAGAGGTGGTAATGGCGGCACAGATGGTGCCAGTGGGAGCGTACAGGAGCTGGTGAAGAGCGAGCCCCGAGCGTTTGACGGCCTTCGTCCATCGTCCACAATAGTGCCAGTCTCTAGACACCGTCTGCCAGTAGGCCTCGGTGTTCCCCAGCTTGCCGTGGATGTCATAGTCGGCCAGCGGTCGCGGATTCTCTTCGTCCCAGCGCAGCACGAAGGCCGCCGATTCTCCCGAATCGAGGGTAAGGGTGGCCCGAGCCGTGTCGTTCCCTATGTTGAAGGCGACCGGCGAGGCAAGGCCGAGGCAGCCCGTGCCATTCCTGGCCACTACCCCGCGGGAGGCAGGGGTCAGGCGGGTGGCCCCGCGACCGTAGTCCAGGCGGGGCTGGAACAGACAGTCCATGACCACCCGGCCGCTCTCGCAGCGGACGATGCGAATGACCTCGTGGTCTGAGGCGGAGACATCCGAGGCCACGGGCATGAAGTCGGTGACGGTGGCATCGCCTGCGTCGGCCTGGAAGGAGGTGATCAGCACGTTGGTGTCCGGAAGGTAGGCCTGGGAAAAGCGATGTTCGCCCGCCGGCCGGATGGCGAAGCAGCCGCCTCGCTGGTCATCCAGGATCGCCGCGAACACGCTGGGCGAATCGAAGCGAGGGAAGCAGAGCCAGTCGATGGAACCATCCCCGCTCACCAGGGCAGCCGAGTGCATGTCGCCGATGACCCCATAGTCGCTTATTGGCCGGTAAGCCATGCCTGCCCACCAAACCTTTCGGCAAAGGAGCAAAGCCCCCCGCCATGATGCGTCAATAATACAAACACATCAACCCTCAGGGAAGTTAAACGCAGTGGAGCTTTAGTGGTGTTTGAAATGAAGCGCTTGTATACTTGACAAACCGCAATGCTACGAATTCAACCTGGAGGTTCATGATGGCCGAAGGCGACATCCTCGTGGTCACCTCCGATGAGGTGCCCGGGCGCAAGGTGGTCAAGACCCTGGGCTTGGTGCGTGGCCAGTCAGTCCGAGCCCGCCACCTTGGCCGCGACATTCAGGCCGGCATCCGCTCCATCGTCGGCGGGAAAGTCGGCGTCTATGCCGAGCTCCTGGAGAAGAGCCGAGAGGAGGCCATAGATGCAATGACCGCCGAGGCCGAGAAGCTCGGGGCCAACGCCGTTGTGGCGGTGCGTATGAGCACAGCCGACATAATGGGCTCGGCCGCCGAGGTCCTGGTGTATGGCACCGCCGCGGTCGTCGAGTAGCCGGACGTGAAGCCCCGCCTGAGCCGCTCGCTGTGTACCAGGCCGATGTAGCACCACGCTTAATTCAGGGGCTATACTGGGGGTTGCCCAGTAACTGAAGCGTTAGCTCCGCCAGGACGACGCAGATTCGTAAGGAGGAGAGCGAGCGGTGGCCTACGAACTGACCGAAACCCACAAGCTAGTCCGCGATACGGCGCGACGCATTGCCCGCGAGCGAGTGCAGCCTCGCGCCGCCGAGATCGATGAGCAGGCCCAGTACCCGGAGGACATCTACGCCGTCTTCCGCGAGGCCGGCCTTCTGGGCTTGAGCGTACCAGTGGAGTACGGCGGCGGCGGCAGCCTGCTGGCCCTCATTCTGGCTGTGGAGGAGACGGCCAAGTACTGCTGCTCCTGTGGCCTCATCCTTCTTCTCTCCGCCCTTTCCACCGAGTCCATCATCATCGGCGGCAGCGAGGAGCAGAAGCGGGCCTGGCTCCCCCGCTCGGCGGCCGGCGAGATCAGAGGCGCGTTCTGCCTCACCGAGCCCAACGCCGGCTCCGATGCCGCCGCCATCGAAAGCCGCGCTGTCCGCGATGGCGACCAGTATGTCATCGACGGCGAGAAGATGTTCATCTCCGGCGGCAGCGTGGCCAATTTCGAGATCGTTATCGCCAGGACCGATCCAGCCGCCGGTACCCGCGGCGTCTCCGCCTTCATCGTCCCCACCGACAGCCCCGGCTTCTCGGTGGCCCGCCTCGACCGGAAGATGGGGGTCACCGGCGTGCCCACCGCCAACCTGGTCTTCCAGAACTGCCGAGTGCCCGCCGCCAACCTGATCGGCGAGGAAGGGCAGGGCTTTCGCATCGCCATGCTCACGCTCGGCACGGTTCGCCCGGTGGTAGGAGCGCGCGGCCTGGGCCTGTCCGAGGGAGCGCTGGCCTACGCGCTGGAATTCGCCCGCCAGCGTCGCACCTTCGGCCGCCCCATCCTGGAGCACCAGGCCATCCAGTTCATGCTGGCCGACATGGCCACCCAGATCGAGGCCGCCCGCCACCTGGTCTATCACGCCGGCTGGCTGGTGGATCAGGGAAAGTACGACCGTCAGTACGCCCCCTATCTGTCCTTCGCCAAGGTCTTCTCCACCGAGACGGCGGTCAAGGTCTCCTCGGACGCCCTCCAGATCCTGGGCGCCCAGGGCTACATGAAAGATCACCCCCTGGAGCGCCACTATCGCGATGCCCGCCAGCTCATGATCGTGGAGGGCACCAGCCAGATCCAGCGGATGGTCATCGCCCGCGCCCTGGCGGAGGGCGATATCGTCTACGGCTAGAGAAGCAGGACGAGCGGAACCGACGTCGGAGATCGGCGTTGGGATATGAGGTAGCGTCATGTCCTTCACGGTGACAGTCTACGTGCCCGAAGCCATTGTGATGGCCTCCGATAGCCGCCAGACGCTCACCCTCAAGGGCAAAGTGGAGACCGTCAACTCCGACTTCACCTACAAGACCTTCCTCCTGCCCAAGCAAGCGGTGGGCGTGAGCACCTTCGGCCAGGCTGCGCTGGGCGGCGTGAGCGTGCAAAGCCAGGTGGAGCGCTTCGCCGAGGAGGTGGTGGAAGACAAGGACGACGTTGAGGCCGTGGCCCGCAAGCTGGTGAAGCACCTCCACGGCAAGCATCGCCAGGCCGACACCGGCTTCTACGTGGCCGGCTACAAGCGCGAGGGAAGGGCCAGCGTTCCCCACGTCTACTATTGCCACGTGAGCAAGAACCAGGTGCAGAGGCGGAACGTGAGCCCCAAGACAGGCGATGTCACCTACGGGGCAACCTGGGCCGGCCAGGTCGATGTCATCACTCGACTGCTGAAGGCCAAGCAGGTCTTGGGCCCCGAGGGCCAACTCATGGAGATCACGGGCGCCCGCATCAACTGGCACCTGATGAACGTCCAGGATGCCATCGACTTTGCCATCTACGCCGTGCGCACCACCATCGACACCATGCGCTTCGAGGCGCGGCCCAAGAACGTAGGCGGCCCCATCGATGTCCTCCTCATCACGCCCCAGGGGAGCCGCTGGATTCAGCGCAAGGAGCTTCACGGTCAGCCTTCCCCCAGCGCGGACGTGTGAGCTAACCGCCATCGGCTGGAAGGGGGTGGTAGGGTGCGTGTCGGTGTCTCTGTAGCGTTCTTTGTCTTGCTGGCGGCCCTGGCGTTCACTGCCTGCGCCCAAGATGAAGAGACACCGCCATCTCCCACGCCGCCGCCGTCGGCATCCGACGTGGCGGAGGAATTCCTCGGCCTCTGGCAGGAAGGCCACTACAGCCAGATGTACGACCTGCTGGCCTCCTCCGCCCAGGCCGAGATCAGCCGCCAGGATTTCGTCGACCGCTACCAGGCCATCGCCGAGGAGGCCACCATCAGCGGCATCAGCTACGAATTCGAACCATCGCCCGACCCCGAGGCCAGCGAGCTGCCCTTCTCGGCCACCATCTCCACCGACTTCTTCGGCGACGTCGTCCAGTCGAACACCATGGAGCTGGTCAAGGACGGCGAGGGTGAAGACGAGCACTGGGGCATCCTCTGGAGCCCATCGCTCATCTTCCGCGAGCTGAGCGGCGCCTCGCTCGTCCACTTCTTCGTCGACGTGCCCCAGCGGGGCGCCATCTACGACCGCCACGGAAGGCCGCTGGCCCTGGACGGCCAGGTGCACGTGGTGGGGGCAGTGCCAGGGCTGACCAAGGACAAGGAGGCCCTCATCTCCACCCTCGCCGAGAAGCTGGAGATGGCGGAGGAGAAGGTCCGGGAGAAGATAGAGGCGAACGTCCCCTCCTACTACTTCATCCCCCTCAAGACCCTGCCCTATGGCACGCCGGACGAGACCATCGAACCCTTCCGGCAGATAGAGGGGGTAGTGGTTCGGACGGACCTTCAGCGGGCGTATCCTGAGGGCGATCTGGCCGGCCACACCCTGGGCTATCTGATGGAGGTGAGCGCGGAGCAGCTAGAGGAGCTGGCCGGCGAGGGCTACGGGCCGGGCGACATGGTGGGGGCGGATGGCCTGGAGGCCTACTACCAGGAGGAGCTGGCCGGCCAGCGGGGCGGGACGCTGGCGATCGTCACCCCCGAGGGCACCATCTCCCATGTGCTGGGCAAGAGGGAGACCAAGCCGGGCAAGGACATCCACCTGACCATCGACATCGACGTCCAGCGGGAGGCGGAGGCGGCCCTGGGCGACCGCGAGGGAAGCATCATCGTCATGAACCCCATCGACAACAGCATCCTGGCCATCGCCAGTCACCCGACTATCAACCCTAACGACTTCATCGATGGCCTCAGCGGGGAGGCCTTCCAGCAGCTGGCCTCCGATCCGCGCGAGCCTTTCTTCCATCGGGCCGTGCTGGCCACCACCGCGCCGGGCTCCACGTTCAAGGTGGTGACCATGGCCGCCGGCCTGGAGAAGGGCGGCTACACCGCCACCTCCACCCTTCCCTGCTCGCCGATGTGGTACGGGCTGGGGCCGGACTACCCCAAGCGCAACTGGCAGTCGGTGGACCGCGGCCTCCTGACCCTCGGCCAGGGGCTGATGGCCTCCTGCAACACCGTCTTCTACGAGGTGGCGCTCACCCTCGACGGGATCGACCCGGAGATCCTGCCCTCGTTCGCCGCCGACTTCGGCTTCGGCAAGCCATCGGGAGTGAACGGCCTGGAGGAGGCCCAGGGGGTGGCAGCGGGCCCGGACTGGAAGCAGGAGCAGGTGGGGGAGCCCTGGTACAGCGGCGACAGCGTGAACATGGGCATAGGCCAGGGCTTCCTGTTGGTCACCCCTTTGCAGCTAGCCAACATGTACAGCGCCATCGCCCGCAGCGGCATCCTGCGCGCCCCCCTTCTGGTGCAGCGCATCACCTCCGCCGAGGGTGTGGTGGCCCAGGAGTTCAGCGCCGCCGAGATCAACCCCCTGCCGGTCTCTCAGGCCACCCTGGAGTCCATCCGCGCGGGACTGGCCCTGGTCATCGCCCACCCCGGCGGCACCGCCTACACCACCTTCCTGGGCTCCAGCGTGGCAGCGGCGGGGAAATCGGGCACCGCCGAGGACATCATCTTCCAGGACCATGTGTTCTTCGTGGCCTACGCCCCTCGCGACGATCCAAGTATCGTGGTCCTGGTGGCCCTGGACGAGGGCCAGTCGGGCTCCCTGGAGGCGGGACCGATGGTGCGGCGCGTCCTGGAGGCCTACCTGGCTGGCGGCTAGGGCTGCTTGCTGGCCTCCTGAGGCCGATGCTACAATAGACAAGAGGCTTTCTACTCCCCGGCCGTTATGGATAACGATTTTGCCATCGACATTGATGCTATCTTCGAGGTCATCGACAAGGCCGATATCATCACCGTCCGCTTCCTGATCCTGCCCCAGCGCCTCCTCATCGACACCCGCCACTCGGAGACTGAAGGCCCCCTGATAAAGCTTGTGCCGCGGGCTGACTCGCTGGAGGAGCGCTTCAAGAGCATCAAGCAGCTACGCCCTCGTTTCCGCCTTCCGGAGAAGATCACTGCCATCTGGTGGCCCAAGCATGTGCGGGAGCTGGTGACCTGCGGCGCTTGGGATCGCCTCGTGAAGCGACTGGCCATCTCTGGCTTCCCTCAAACGGCAGAGCAGTGCCAGGAGGTCCTGGACGAGCTCGTCCGCCAGGAGGAGCAAGAGGTCCTCAACGCCATCGTCGGCGAGGGCTACCATTGCGTCTGGGAACGAACGCCGTAGGCTCATGCGCCGGCACGAGTTCGAGAAGCTGGTTCTCGAAGCCCTGGCCAAGCTACCTGCCGAGTTCCAACAGCACGTGGAGAATCTGGACATCGTGGTCAAGCGGCGGCCCAGCCTGGCGGAGCGGCGCGAGGCTGGCAGTCGCCAAGGCGATGCCCTCTTCGGACTCTACCTGGGCGTACCCCTCAGCGAGCGGGGCGCCTACTACAACATGGCTTTGCCCGACAGGATCGTCATATACCAAGAGGCCCACGAGCGGCTCTGCTCCAGCTGGGAGGAGATGGTCGAGGAGGTGCGCAAGACTGTGCTCCACGAACTCGGCCACTACCTGGGGATCGATGAGGAGCGCCTGGAGGAGCTAGACCTGGGCTAGAAGGAGGTTGCCCATGGCATCGACCGGGGAAGTCCAACCAACCACGCCTCAGGCCAGCATTCTAGAGACGCTGCGCCAGCCCAGGATCGTGCTCATCCTGCTGGCCATCTGGGCCATCCTGGGCATTGTCGCCCAGGTGCTGTCCGGTAGTTTCCTGTTCGATATGGAAGGGCATGAGGCCTCCGGCATCTTTGCCGGGCGGGCCCTCAGCGCCTCAATGATCGTCCCCGCCATCGTCTACCTGTGGGCCGCCCGCGACCCCAAGCGCTATCGCCAGGTTTTCTGGCTGGCGCTCATCGAGCAGGTGGCAGTGGTGCTCAGTTGCTTCTACCACCGGGGCGCTGGCGATATCACCTGGGTGGGTGCCATCGTTCCGGCTGTCATATCGGGGGGGCTGATCTTCCTCGTCTTCTTCAACCTGTTCCAGCCCCGCCGGGAAGCGCCCCTACCCTCGGCGCCCCCTACGTATTCTCGCTAAGGGCGCGCAGGAGCCACAGGACCTCGGCGCTCTCCTCCAGCACCGACGTCCACTGGAGAGCCTGCCACAGGCTCTCGCCGCGGGCGTAGCTTCCATGCCCAGCTACCACTACTATCCTGTGCCGCCGCAGGGCATCGGCCAGGGCCTGGGCCAGCTTCTCGCCCCTGGGCACGACCGGCACGACGCCCAGATAGTGCTCGCCCTCCAGATCCTGGGGCCGGATCTCCTCCCCAGCCAGCGACAGGGCGATGGCATGGCGAGGATGGGCGTGGACGATCGCTGCGGCTTCGCTGGCGGCGGCGTATATAGCCTGGTGGAGAGCGAGGTCCATGGACGGCTCGATGCTGGGCTCCAGGCCGGGCCCAACCTCCACCAGGTCGCCCTGCGCCAGGTGGCCCAGGCGGCTGCCGTGGCTGGTGATTATCAGGCCTCCGCCTTGGCGAACGCTCATGTTGCCGCCGTGGGAGGAGACAAGGCCAGCGGCGTACAGGTCTCGCCCTACCTGCTGGAATCCCTCCAGAACAGAAGACATCATCGAACTCCTAACGCCTGCCCAGGCGCTGGCCAACCAGCAGCAGGCGGGCCACGCCCTCAGCGGCATCGGTGACCAGCTCCGCCGCCTGGGCCATGGCCTCCCCCACCGACATCGTTCGCGGCGTGATAGCCACGAACGCATCGAATGCCTCGCCCAGCGCTGGCCGGCAGTCCTCCGTCAGGGAGCCGGCGATGGCTATCACCGGCAGGCCGCAATCCCTGGCCAGTCTGGCCACCTCCAGAGGCGCCTTGCCGAAGCTGGTCTGGGCGTCCAACCGCCCCTCGCCAGTGAGCGCTAGGTCAGCTCCCTCCAACCGCCTCCTCAGCCCCACGGCCTCAGCCACAAGCTGGGCCCCTAGAACCAGCTCCGCATTCAGGAAGGCGGCCAGCCCCGCTCCCAGGCCGCCGGCCGCCCCCGCTCCCGCCAGATCGAGCACGCTCACCCCCAGGTCGCGCTCAACGACCTGGGCGTAGTGTCTGAGGGCCGCATCCAGCTCTCGGGCCACCTCCGGCGTCGCCCCCTTCTGAGGGCCGTAGAGAAGAGACGCCCCCTGCGGCCCGCACAGAGGGTTGAAGACATCGGTGGCGGCCAGCACACGGCACTGCCGGAGGCGTGGATCGAGGCCGGATGCATCGATGCGCCCCAGACGGGCGAGGGCGGCGCCACCGGGCGGCAGATCCTGCCCGGCGTCGTCCAGAAGGCGAGCGCCCAGGGCCTGCGCCATGCCCGCACCGGCGTCGTTGGTGGAGCTACCGCCAATGCCGACGATGATCCGACGGCAGCCGGCGTCCAGGGCGGCCCGAATGATCTCGCCCGTGCCGTAGGTGGAGGCGACGCACGGGTCGCGCTCGTCCTCAGTCAGCAGGGTCAGGCCGGAGGCGGCGGCCATCTCGATGACGGCCGTATCACCGTCGATGACGCCCCAGGCGGCCTCCAGCGGCCGACCCAGGGCGTCGTGGGCCGCCGCCGTCATCCGCCGACCGTTCTCGGCGGCAGTCACCACCGCCTCCACTGTGCCCGGCCCGCCGTCGGCCATGGGCACCAGCTCCAGGGCCGCGTCGGGAAGGACACGCCGCAGGCCATCGGCCATGGCCTGAGCGGCCTGGACGGCGGTGAGGCTGCCCTTGAACTCCTGGGGTGCGACGACGATCTTCATGGCATTGCAGCGCCCCTATTGTAACGGCGAACAGGGACGAGGGGAATGACGACAAGATGGGGTCAGGAAGGAAGCTGGCGGCTCAGAAGGCCGGGCCCTCTTGGGCGATGGCGAACACGGCCTGGCCGTTGATCTCGGCCTTGGTCTTCTGGCCACAGGCGACCTCCAGGAGGAGACCCAGGATCTGCTCGCCGACCTCATCGATGCTCTTTCCGGCCAGGATAGTACCGGCGTCGAGGTCGATGTCGTCAGGCATCGCCTCAAAGAGCTCAGAGTTGGAGGAGATCTTGATCACCGGCACGGCTGGGAATCCCACAGGAGTGCCCCGGCCGGTGGTGAACAGAATGGCCTGAGCGCCGGCGGCGGCCATGCCGGCCAGGCTCTCGACGTCATAGCCGGGGGTGTCCATAACCACCAGGCCCTTCTTGGCCGGCCGATCGCCGTAGTCGATCACTTCCCGGATGGGCGAACTGCCGCCCTTGGTGACGCAGCCCAGGCTCTTCTCGGCGATGGTGGTGAGCCCGGACTCGACGTTGCCGGGCGCCAGAACGGCATGGGCCAGAGGACCCAGTATCTCTCGCGCCCGAGCCTCCTGCCGTCCTACCTTCGCCTTCAGCTTGGCGGCTACCTCCTCAGTCTTCGCCAGTTTGAGCAGCGGCCCCAGGGCGCCGATCATCTCGGTGGTCTCCGCCAGTATGGCTGTACCCCCCATCTCCACCAGCCGATCGACGGCCTTGCCCACCGCCGGGTTGGCGGTGAGCCCGGAGAAGGTATCCGAGCCGCCGCACTCCAGGCCCACCATCAGGTCGGCGGCCATTCCCTTCCGGCGTGGCTGTCCTCCCAGCTCGTCGAGCAGTCTGCGGGCTAGCGCCTCGACTCGATCCGCCGCCTTCCTGGAGCCGCCCACCTCCTGGATGACCACCGTCTCCACAGGCTTGCCGCTGCTGGCCAGGGTGCTTCTCAGCAGAGCGGCAGAGACCACCTCGCAGCCAAGGCCCACCAGCACCACCGCCCCCACGTTCGGGTTCTGCACCAGGCCGGCCAGGGTCTTGATCTGAACGCCCAGATCGGGGCCGCTGCGGCCGCAGCCATGAGCGTGCTCCACGGCTACTACCTCCGGCAGTCGCCGCTGCACCTCCCGCACCACGCCCGCTGCGCAGGCCACCGTGGCCAGCACCAGACAGTGGTTGCGGATGCCCATGCGGCCGTCCGGCCGCTGCCAGCCCTGGAAGACAAACTCGCCGCTCATCTACCTCACGCCAGATTGTGGCTGTGCACGTATTCGCCCGCTGCGATGTCCTTGGTGGCCTCGCCGATCCGCTCGCCGTAGCGGACTACCGGCTGCCCGCCGGCGATCGGGTCGAGGGCCACCTTGCTGCCGCGGGGGATGACGTCCACAGCCCGCAACTGGCGGCCGTCATCCAGCCGCACGACGTCGCCTGGCTGAACGTCAGCGGCCACCACCGCCACGTTGTCCGCGCCATGCACTCGTATCGCCGTCACTGCCATGCTATTAGTTCTATCAGCCCGTGGGGAGCAGGTCAACAACTGCAGCCTTCATCGCATCGTTCGAAAATTTGTTCGCAAAACCCCTTGACAAAGAACAAGCGTTCTGCTATTCTCTGCAACTGAAGGAACTAATGTTCTGAGGAGAACGGCCGATGCGTAGGAACAATCCCGTCAAGATCCCCCACTGCCCCGACTGCGGCGGCCCGCTGGTGCACGGCGAAGGCTGCATCTGCTGCCCCCTCTGCGGCTTCACCCGCTGCTATACAAGGGCGACATGGAGGATGGGATGGACCCGCTGACCATCGCCATCCAGACGCTGCTGGTCGTCGGCGTGACCGGCCTCTGGACCATCTGGGGCCCCTGGCACGACTCGTGACCACACTGGTAGGACGCCTGTCGTCCGCGCCGACCAGCGGCCGCATTGAAAGGCGGCCGCCGAGGGGATATGATGGAAGCCGCGAGCATCTGTCATGTCCGAACGCCCTTCCCCGCTGGTCGCCGTCCTCACCCTGGGCTGCAAGCTGAACCAGGCCGACTCCCAGGCGCTGGCCCGCGAGCTCCTGGCCCACGGCTGCCAGGTCATCGACCGAGCGACACCCGCCGACGCCCTGATCATCAACGCCTGCTCCGTCACCCACGTGGCCGATCGCAAGTCGCGCCACCTAGTGCGCCTGGCCCGCCGCCTGTCCCCCGCGGCGACTATCGTCCTCACCGGCTGCTACGAACCGAACGGCGGCCCTGACCTGGCCCAACATCTGGGAGCCAATTGGCTGGTGGCCAACGCCGAGAAGCCAACCGTCGCTCGGCGCCTTGTCCGCCACTGGCGAGAGCAAGGCCGCCTCGGCGCTGAGCTCGCAGCCGTCCAGCCCGGCGACGGCCTCCGCACCCGCGCTTCCGTCAAGGTACAGGAAGGGTGCAACGAAGTCTGCGCCTTCTGCATCGTCCCCCGCACCCGAGGCCGCGAGCAGAGCGTGCCCATAAGGCAGGTGGTCGCCGAGGTGCTGGCCCGCCAGGCGGATGGAGCCAAGGAAGTGGTCCTGACGGGCACCCAGGTGGGCAACTACGGCCGCGACCTCGGCCTGGCCGCCGGCCCGAGAGACCTGCTGGCCACCCTCCTGGCCGAGACCGCCGTCCCCCGCCTGCGCCTCTCCTCCCTCCAGGCCCAGGACATCGACGGAGACCTTCTGCGCCTATGGCAGGACAGCCGCCTCTGTCGCCACTTCCACCTCCCTCTCCAGAGCGGCAGCGACCGCATCCTGGCCGCCATGCGCCGTCGCTACACGGTCGAGCGGTTCCGCCGGGCCGTCGCCCTCATCCGGCGCTCCGCACCGGACGTGGCCATCACCACCGATGTCATCGTCGGCTTCCCCGGCGAGACAGACGAGGAGTTCCAGCGCACCTACGACCTCTGCCAGGAGCTGGCCTTCGCCGCCATCCACGTGTTCCCCTACTCGCGACGGCCGGGCACGCTGGCCGCCCTCGCCCGAGAGCAGGTGCCCCACGCCGTCAAGCGCCAGCGACTGCAGCGAATGCTGAAGCTGGCTCGCGCCTCCGCCGACGCCTTCCGTGCCCGCTTCCAGGGCCGAACGATGGAAGTCCTCTGGGAGGAGGCCAAGGCACAGCAGGACGGTCAACGGCCCCTCTGGCGGGGGTTGACCGACAACTACCTGCGCGTCTACACTTGCGCCGAAAACGGCTCGGCATCCGGCTGCCGTCCCGGCTTTGACCTGACCAATCGGCTCCTGCCCGCCCGCCTGGGCGAGCCGCTGGGTGATGGGCTGTGGGGAGAGCCGGAGCCAGCGGCTGATCCGCTGCCAGCGGAGGCAAGCGCTGGTGGCCCTGCCTGCCGCCAAGCAGGGCGGATTAAGGGGTAAGCAGCATGGATGCCTTCAACCGGGGCCTCATCGTGTTGTTGGCGGCCATCTGGGTCATCCTCATGGCCGTGGTCATCCTGGTGACCTGGTCTGCCGACGCCGAGACCATCGACCGCCTGGGCGACCTTGTCCGCTACCTGGACGAGCACACCGACACTCCCTCCAAGCTTATCCTCACCCTCGGCGCGGCGGCCCTGATCGTCCTCTGCCTCATTGTCATCATAGCCGAACTGGCGCCGACGGCCCCCAGCGACGACATTCGCCTGGAGGGCGTGACGGGCGCCACCACCATCCTCTCCGCTGACGCCATTAGTCAGCGCATCGAGCAGGAAGTGACAGCAGGAAGTGACAGCCCTCCCGCAGGTCAGGGAGTCCAAGGCCTCGGTGACCGCCCGCGATAAAGGGCTGGCGGTGGCCCTGAACCTGGTCCTCGGCCCCGATGCCAACGTGCCCGAGACCACCGAACAGGCCTGTCGAGTGACCCAGGAGACCATCGAGCAGCGTATAGGCGTGGCCCTGGTGGGCCTCCCCGTCGTCCAGATAACGTTCAGCTCACCCGGGGAGAAGCCTGGGCCTGCCCC
>Ga0111179_1040_pt1 | contig 15221 bp, 11 predicted proteins | sample DeeMarSWOR324_28_FD_80226 | JGI IMG/M metagenome (GOLD analysis project Ga0111179, IMG submission 80226) | Dehalococcoidia bacterium SM23_28_2
CAGCACAGATCATCGACGGCAAGGCGATAGCAGCTGAAATCCGCGCGGAGGTGGCCGAGCGCGTCCGCAGGCTCAAGGAGGAGCGAGGCGTTATGCCCGCCCAGGCCTTCATCCTGGTGGGCGATAACCCCGCCTCCATCTCCTACGTGCGGGGCAAGGGCAACGCCTGCGAGGAGGTCGGCATCCAGTCGCAGACCATCCACCTGCCGGAGTCCACCTCCGAGGCCGAGCTGCTGGAGCTTATCGCCAAAGCGAACGCCGACCCCAAGGTACACGGCATGCTCGTCCAGCTTCCCCTGCCGCCGCAGATCGACGAGCAGCGGGCCACCGCCGCTATCTCCCCCGAGAAGGACGTCGACGGCCTCCACCCGATGAACGTGGGTCGCCTGTTCAAGGGCGAGCCGTATCTGCTGCCCTGCACACCCGCGGGCGTCGTCGAGATGCTCATCCGCTCCGGCCACCCGCCGGACGGCAGGCACGTGGTCGTCGAGATGCTCATCCGCTCCGGCCACCCGCCGGACGGCAGGCACGTGGTCATCTGCGGTCGCTCCAACCTTGTCGGCCGGCCGCTGGCGGCCATACTTATCCAGAAGCGCAAGGGGGCCAACGCCACGGTCACCATCTGCCACACGGGGACGAAGGACCTGGCTTACCACAGCCGCCAAGCGGACATCGTGGTGGCGGCCATGGGCAGAGCGAAGGCGATAACCGCCGACATGGTGCGCGAGGGCACGGTGGTCATCGACGTGGGGATCAACCGCGTGGAGGACGCCACTCGCAAGAGCGGCTATCGGCTGGTGGGCGACGTCGACTTCGAGGCGGTGGCCGAGAAGGCGGCGGCGATCACCCCCGTGCCCGGCGGCGTCGGCCCGATGACGGTGGCCATGCTCCTGACGAACACGGTGAGGGCGGCGGAAGCCCTGACGGCGGGAGAAGCGAACCGCAAGTGACGGGCGTTCTGCACTGTTTGGGCCGAGGCGAGCCTCTAACTGCACCGCTACTGATCTGGCTCCGAGCGCGAACACGGCAACGAACTTGACCTCAACGGCCACCGCAACCGACGAAAGCCCAACGCTTAGCAGAACGACCACCGGTGGATGCACGATGTAGGCCGCGAACGAGGATCGTCCGAGTGCTCGTGTGAATCGTGTGGCGTAATCCCAGCGTCTTCGGAACCATTCGAGCACCCAAAGCGACATCCCGATAGCAATCACGCCTTCAACCAATGGGAGGATGGCTGCCTGCGGATGGAGGCCGCCAAGGAAGGGGTTATCATCGCCGCCCAGGCCGATCGCGCCCAGGACAAAGAGCATTGCCACGCCTGTCACCGCCGCAAGTCCGCAGTTCCGCCACAACGGCCCCGGCAAGGCATTGTCGAGCCAGCCTCGCTCCGCCGCTACCACGCCGAGCCCGAACATCGCAATCATTTGTGGAAACTCCCACAGGTTCAGGCCGAACAAACTGTTTGATCCGAACGGCCAGATAAGCCGAACAAGGAACGATCCGACAGCGATGAACGCTCCCAAGCTCAGCAATTGAGCCGAGCCCAGCGTTCCACCCCGCCCCTTTCCCGGCGGCCCGACCGAACGCCAGCCCGCGTACGCGAGCGAGAAAGCGAGGAGCGCCGCCACGAACCACATGATGCTGAGATCCCAGTCTTCTCGCCACCATCGACTCAGATAATCGATTGGTCCAAGCCCTCCACCCATTCCGCGGTAGCCGATGAAGTCCGTGAGCGGGTCGAAGACGAGAAGGAACACCAGCAAGGGGAGTCCGAGGCGCATCAGGCGGCTAACCGCAAAACTGCGCGGGCCTTTCCGACCTAACGACGGCGGCGTGTAGAGGCCTGCGACGAGGAAAAGGAGACCCATTCCAAACAAAAGGCCTGTTCCGATAATCACTCCGAACAGCGCCTCGCTTGCTGCCGTGGGCGTCCGTTCCTCGTAGTACCAGTCGACATCAAGGATGTAGGCGGTACTGACATGGGCCGCGATCACGCCTACAATCACGGCCACGCGCAGATTGTCGACCCACGCCTGGCGTGGCACGGCGACGGCAGGCAGACACCCCTCGCCATCGAGGCGACTCGCAACGCGAGGCACTCGACCGCCGTCAGCGGCATTCCACGCGCTCATCGTCAGGCATCATACCATTTTCAACCGCCGACGACGGTGCGGTGGCACGCCCGACTCATCCCGCTTCACTTCTGATCGACCGTCTGATACCCTTGCCTGTGGAGGATCAGGCATGTCCACCGGCGCTCGCACGGGCGGGGGCCAGGTGCCGCTGAGCTCCAGCCCCTCTTAATTGTCGCGTCCGACAACATTCGGTGCACGCAATGTGATTCACCCGAAGTTGTGCGCCTCTGAAGCTAGCGCATCTCCGATCCTCAGCGCAGTGAACTGCTCCGCCATCACGCTCACAGTCCCGTCCCGCTGCTGCCTCCCCACGGACGGGCGGCGTGATCATATCCTCGAAGCCGCTAGTCGGGCTCGTCCCCTTGGAGCAACCAGCCAGGGTGTACGATGCCATCTGCAGCCTTGGCAGACAGACTCATAGCGGAGTGAATTGAGCTGCTCAGCGCGCAGACGGTCTTCCAAGCGAGCCGGACGGGTGTGGGTCGTCAGCAACTTTCGGACTTTTCTGTCCCGTTCGCGCAGGGCATCGTGGTCGAGTACCGAATATGGCTCGAGGACGAAGCTTGCAGCTGGATCTGGCAGTCTTGACTTTTTCAGGGACCTGTCCTAGTCTTGCAGTGCGACGCATGTCTCGTCTGGCCAGTCGGGCGGAGGATGTGTCCTTACATGGGGTGCGCAGGGTAGGCCAACGTTCGTCGGGCAACCGGCGAGGGTGAGCCATCGTTCACCGGGTAACCGGTGGGGGATTCCCAAGCGCGCCCCTTCATGTGCTGTGAGAGGCTGACGCGTCCGAAATAGCGTTCAGCTTTTCACTGACGGCAGCTGTGAAGTGGGCATTCCGCCAGTTTTTCGCTCCCTTAGCTATGCTCTTCAACGCGGCGCTGTCGAACATGGCGTCGGCGAAGAAAGCATCGTTGATGTCAGCATTCCAGAATCTCGCCCCTTGAAGTGCGGCGCGCTGCAGGTGAGCGCCTTGGAGCCGCGCATCCTCGAATTGCGCTTCGATCAACTGAGCTTCCTCTAGACGCGCTGACACGAGATTTGCGCGATGAAACAGCGCTCCCCGGCAGCGCGCTTCTCGTAGCCGCGCCTCCTCCAGGTTGGCGTCTGTTAGACGAGCCCTTTCAAGATTGATGGCTATGCCGCCACATCTGAAGAGGTTCGTGCCAGTCAGATTGGCCCCGCGCATTCGAGCATAGCCTAGGTCGGCCTCCTGCAGGTCGAGTCCGGAAAGGTCCACACGATCCAGCGATGCCCGGGAAAGGTCGAGCAGATACCGCCTGGCCGCCTGACTGGCAGACGGGAGTCGCAGACGGATGGACTGTTCAAAGACATTGACAAGGAGATCGTTGACTGGCTGCTCATGCTCGATCTTCAGGTTGGCGAGAACGACCATGTACACCTGATCGTGAAACCTGGAGTACTCTGGTCTGAGGAAAGTCGCAAGGGAAACAGCAGCGCTGGCCTGAAGGGCGGGGCTTGCGGAGCCTAGGTTTTCCACAACCTTCGTGAAGTTCTGGTCGAACCGACGCTGATTCTCGAGCGCTTGCTCATGCCTATCCTTAATGCGCTGGTCGAACCGACGCTGATTCTCGAGCGCTTGCTCATGCCTATCCTGGATGCGCTGCTGGGCACTCGTGGAGATCTGCTTCCATACTGTGGCGAAGAGCCCCGCGACAGCCACGATTGCAGTCAGGAAGGGCGCATAGGAAAGCAGGAGGCCCCACCCGCTGCCGGCAGACCTGTTTTCAAGCTCAAGCTTGACGGTCTCCTGTCGAAGCTTCTCGACCTCAAGGTCTGACTTACTCAAGGCGCTGAGCCTATCCTGGATGTCGGGGACCGGGGTATCCTCCCATGGTGGATTCAGAAGAAGCAGCGTCAGGAGAGTAAGAATAGCTACCAGCAGTAATGCCAACCCTACGGGCAGTATCCATCCAAGCCTGAACTGCTCGTCGGACGCTTGCGTTCGCGAAGTGCTGGCCGCATCTTGTGGCGGCACGTCCTGTAGACCTGTCACTCCAGTCGCCTTACGGCCTGCCCCAGGGCGAAACCAGAGGAATGAAGAACAGGCTCAGCGAACGTGGGACATGATAGACCATATGGAACTGCACGCTGTTACAGACCGCACAGGGTGGGTGCCACTCACCGCACAGCATGAGCTCCCTGCGCCAGCCCAAGAAGATAAACATGGTCTATCTCTCAGCCTTCAGTTCCAGATTGTGGACGCACCTATTCTATTCGCAGTCGCGACGCTTGGCAAGGGAAGAAGCTCCCTTCATCACCACCACGAACCATACGACGACATTAGCCAGCAGGAGCGTCCCGCTATCTAAGCTCGGGTGCCGAGCGAGATGCGGGCCTGAGTGTCCATTAGAAAAGGGGCGCAAAAGTGCGAAAGTTGCTGAAGACACGCAGGCGCGTCTCTATAGCAATGAGTCTAATCGTCGGGTAGGCCGAACAGGGGCAAGCGCCCCCTATCTAGAAGGCCATGATCTTTGCTAGGGGCAATCTGAGGACATGTCGGAAAGAGCATCTGGTTTCCCGCGATCGAGACGCTGGCGAACGCTTTCGCCGGTTCGCGTTAGCGATGGGCTGGGAAGCGGCGCTCCTAACCTCAGGGAACGCGCGGGACTGCGCCTGACTCATCCCATTTCACTTCCTATCGGCCGTCTGATACCCTTGCCTGTGGACTTAATCCATCTCGCCGAATGAGGCGTGACTACGTGCTGTCCTGCAAGACGGGCCAGGTGCCTCGCATCGAAGCCAAATACCGATGGGGTAGGCGGGCCTGCAACGTAGAAGCGCTCCTCCCTTTCTGCATCGGCGAGCACAGGTTGATCTAGCCGCTCTGGGCGCTAGAATACACACTGATAACTCACGTTCAGCAAGGCTAGGTTAAATCCCAGAGGTTGGCCGATGAAAGTCGCCATCGTGCATTATAGCTGTCCCCCGGTCATAGGCGGGGTAGAGATCGTGATCGACCTGCAGGCCCGGTTCCTGGCGCGGCAGGGATTCGAGGTGACCATCGTGGCCGGTCGGGGGAACCAGATGGGCGGTATCAGGGCCGCTATTCTTCCCGAGCTCTCCTCCGAGTACCCACCCTATGCCAAGATGGAACCGCAGCTCAGAGAGGGCCAGGTACCGGACGAGTTCTCCGCTCTCAAGGACAAGATCAGAGAGAAGCTGCGACCCCTTCTTGCGGATGCTCAATGTTGCATCATCCACAACCTTCTCACTATGCACCTCAATCTTGCCGCCACCGCCGCCCTGGCCGAGCTGGCCGCCGAGAAGACGAGCCGCTACCTGGCCTGGACTCACGACGCCACCTATCTCGACCCCGACTGCGCTATCCCTCACTACGGCTACCCCTGGGATATCCTTCGAAGGCCCGTGCCCGGCGTGACCTATGTGGCCATCAGCGATTTCCGACGCAAGAACCTGGCCAAGCTCTTTGGTGTTCCCGCATCTCGCATCACGGTGGTTCCCAATCCGGTGGACCTTGCGTTCTGGCTCGGCCTGTCGGAGACTGGTCGCTGGCTGCACCAGGAGCTACGTTTGTGGGACCAGGATCTCGTCCTCTTCACCCCAACCCGCGTGTCGCGCACCAAGAACATCGACCTAGGCATCGACATTCTTCCCGAACTCAAGAAGCTGGTGGGAAAGGTCAAGCTGCTGGTCACGGGTGCTCCCGACCCCCATGCCCCCGAGGCTATCGCCCAGCTTGAGGGCCTGCGGCGAAGGGCCAAAGAGCAGGGTGTTGCCAGAGACGTTATCTTTCTGAGCACGATGACCTCTCCCGATGGTACGCCCCTGACTCGCCCGCGAGAGGTGGTACGAGACGTGTACACCCTGGTGGACGCCGTCTTCCTTCCCAGCCGTTACGAAGGCGCCTCGCTCCCCCTACTGGAGGCTGGGCTCCTGAGGCTGCCGGCTATCTGCTCGGATATCGAGGTCTTTCAGGAGGTAGCTGGGAAGGGCAACGCACTCTTTGTGTCCCTCAAAGAGCGGCCGGAGGTCATCGCAGCCAAGATCGTGGAGTTCGTCCGCTCCATTCCCACGGCGGGCCTCTATCGCCGCGTCCTCAGGGACTCCGTTTGGGAGACGACCGCTAACAGGCGCTTTCTCCTCCGTCTGCTGCGCGGGCGAAGGTGAGGCCTGGGTCGGGTTCGGCCCGTCTGACCCAATGCGCTGGCAAAGGAGAGCCAGCTCACAGGGGCCACGCAGGCACGACGGATACCCTGAGGCGACCGCGAACGGCTAGAACCTCCAACCGCGTACGAACGCCGCGACGGGAAAACAGGAGATCAGCGCTGCCTTGGCCCACTTGCAGGTTCCTCACCTGAACGCTGTCCAGCCAGTAGGGCAAGCGCGGCCGCACAATGAGCAGTTCGCCCTCGGGAGCATTAGGAGCAAGCCCGAGGATCGCCTGAAGGATGAGGGGGAAAGAGCCAGCGGCCCAGGCCTGGGGTCGACAAGCGACGGGATATGGCACGGGCGTGTATTGGATAGAGCGAGCGCTGCCGGCGTACAGCTCCGGCAGGCGGTAGAGAGAGAAGGAGCGGGCAGCGTCGAAGAGGGCGGTGGCCACCTCGTTCAGCTCATCCTCGAACCGGTATTTCTTGAAGCCCATGGCGGCAAGGGAGTTGTCGTGGGGCCAGACGGTCCCCAGATGGTAGCCCAATGGGTTGAAGCGGTTGGAGGCGGCACTGAGGGTGCGGATGCCCCAGCCGCTGAACATGTCGTTGCGCATAAGGACGTCGACAATCGATTCCGCCAGGCGCTGGCGGACGATACCTGTCCAGAGGGCTTGGCCCGGATTGGAGGTAATGGAGGCCACCTTATGGTTTTCGCCGTCCAGGGCTAGGGCGAGAAACCCGCTGTCCTCCAGCCAGAAGTCGCGGTTGAACCGCTGCCTAAGCTGAGTCGCCTCCCGGCTCAGTCTCTCGGCTAGCTCCTGGTCTCCCAGGGCGGCGAAGATGGGGGCCAGTTTCTTCTTGGCTGCGTAGACATAGCCCTGCACTTCTACCAGGGCGATGGGCGGCTTGGCGAGGGTGCCATCGGCATTGATGATCGCTTCGGGCGAGTCCTTCCAGCCCTGGTTGACCAGGCCGGCAGCCGAGCGTGCTTCGTACTCTATGTAGCCGTCGCCATCGATGTCAGCCAGGGCGTCGATCCAGTGGAGAGCTGCCCGCAGATTGGGCTCCAGCTCCCGCAGCAGCTTCAAGTCGGCCGTCCAGGCGTAGTACTCGCCGGCGAGCAGGAGGAAGAGGGGGGTGGAGTCGACGCTGCCATAGTAGGGGCAGAAGGGCAGCTCGCCGGTGGCCGTCATCTCATTCTGACGCCACTCGTGGAGGATCTTGCCCGGCTCCTCATCTCGCCAGGCGTCGATTTTGTCGCCTTGGTAGCGGGCGAGCATTCTCAGAGAGTGGCGGGCGATCTCCGGCTTGTATGCCAGTGTTTGCATGGCCACGATGGCGCTGTCTCGGCCGAAGAAGGTATCGTACCAGGGCGTCCCCGCTGCCAGGTAGCTGCTGCCATCACGGGTGCGGTTCCAGAGCATGCGCAGGTCGGTGAAGGAGCGCTCCAGGACGGCGTTGAAGAACTCGTTGCTAGTGATCACCTGGGCACCGCTCTCCATCCACCGCCGGTAGCGAGAACACATAGTCACCAGACGCTCCGCGCGGCGAGAGGCCTTCGGTCGTTTATCAGTGGCCACCAGTAAGCGGATAGTTGCGCTCTCTCGATGGCCCAGGGAGAGACGGAAGGTCACCTGCCCCTCTTTGATGGAGAAGGGTGGCTGGGAGAAGCTGACCCTGGTTTCTCTTCTGCGGTCGTCGAGACCATCATAGGCGAAGACCATCGTGCCGTCCTCGACGCGGGACGGCAGGATCTGGCCTCGCTTCTCTCTCTCGCTCCCGCGAATCTCGAAGATATCGGCGAAGTCGGCATCCAGCGTATAGACTACATCGATCTCGATGGGGAAGACGTTGTAGTTGGTGACACGCAGGGTCTCCTCCAGCACGTCACCCACCACTCGTTGCCGCCGCGCTTCTATGCTGCCGCGGGGGAGGATTCGGCTCTCCAGGCAGGGCATGGTGGGGTTGGTGAGCACCTGTTCCTCACTAAAGCCCAGTTCAGCGGTGGAAAGCAGAACCACCGGCCGGACGTCGGCGAAGGAGAAGTCGTAGACAGACAGGTAGCGGGTGTCCAGATGGTAGAGGCCGAAGCCACTGGGATTGTCGGGCGGGACGTTGCCGGAGGGATCGGTGAGGAGGAAGATGCCCTGTTCCCTGATGACCAGGGCATCGCGTATGTCTCGAATAAGCATGGGCTCGCTCTCGGGGAGGAGCCCTTTTTCCCCCGCCCTGCTATCGGGAGGGGTTGGAGAGGTGGTCATGAGCGAAAGGCTAGCATCGCTGACCTGGGAATGCAAGCAGCGGCTGGCACGGAAACCTCACGACGCGATAGCGTGATGGTTGTGGGGCGAGGCTTCTTCGGCGATGAGGTGATTGACAACATCTTGTATGTGCGGATGCAAGCGCACTTGGTCCTCGGCGAGATGTCGAAGGGATTGGGAGGGTACCTTGCCGCGTAGATGAGCTGTCCCTCTTTCCACCTCAACGCTGATCTGCCAGGGCTTCACGCCAAGGCAACACTGGAGGTGCTGCTCGAGATGCTGGCCTATCTCCCGTTCCTCAGGGACGCTGGCACGGGACACCTTCATGCTGTTGACCACCTGGCAGACGCCGCTGACAGACCAAGCGACGTATTCAGCGCACAAGCACAGGGAAGTGAGCTCTACCGTGCCCGACAGCTCGATGATGCCCTCCCTGCAGCGTACGGAGATGAAGACACTCCTGAGCTGAGGATGGAGTTGGATGGCCCGGCGCACCCTCTCGGCTAGCGCTTCATCGTGGACAAGGGCGTCCGGTATCACCCGCAAGCGATTGACCACCTTGCTCAGGCCGGGCGCAGAAGCAGCCAGGCGGGTGATGGTTTTCTTGGCCTGGTAGTTGCCGACGTGACCATCGATATAGGCGGCGCCTTCAACTACCAGCACCCTTAGCGCCTCGACATCTGGCAGGTCGGCCTTGTTGAAGGTGCTGAGGATCGCCTCCTCCGATTGCCGGTCATGGCAAGTGGCGATCATCACAGACCACCCCACTTACATAAACGGCTCCACAGGCCGATTGTCTCTAAGCTACCCTCATACCTGGCGGGGAGGGGAGGGGCACGGGCTTAGCCTCAACCTGGGAAGTCTCCGGGGCAAGGATACGCTCGTAGATTTCGAGGTAGCGCTGAACCATGCTCGGCGCGTCGAAGTGCTCCTCCACGTGCTGTCGGCAGCGGTAAGGGTCGACGCGGTCGAGGCGGCCGATGGCCTCGGCCATCTCGTCTACATCGCGAACTATGTAGCCGGTCTCCCCATCGACCACTAGTTCAGGCGCGGCGCCACGATCGAAGGCGATGACAGGCGTGCCGCAGGCCATTGCCTCGGCCATGACCAGGCCGAAGGGCTCCTCCCAGCAGATGGGCACAAGCAGGCAACGGGCACTTGCGTACAGAGTACGCTTCTCGTAGCCAACCTCGCCAACAAACTGAATCTGCTGGCGGTCGATATACGGTTCGATGGTCTCTGCGAAGTACTGTCTGTTAGGGGGATCGATCTTGCCGGCGATGATCAGCCGCATGCCAAGCCTTCTGGCCACTTGGACGACCAGATGCGGCCCCTTTGCCGGTGCTATCTGGCCGATGAACAACAAGTAGTCTTCCTTGCTGGCGCGAAAAGGAAAGCTTGCCACATCCACAGCGTTGTAGACGACACCGACGAATCGGGGGCCTTCCAGGGGAGGGATGGTCGCCCGCTCCGCCTGGCTGATGGTGTTGAAGAAGCCGCGGTAGCGCTCCCAGACGAATTTCGTGTCCGGTTCGATAAGGCAGTGCATGGTGGTCAGCATGGGGACGTCAAGCAGACTGGCCAGGGCCATCACCCACTCGCCGTGATGGTTATGGATGATATCGAACTCCTCGACCGCCTTGATTGCCTCAACGGCATGCATCCACTCGTAGGGATGGGGGTTGGTTACGGTGGGATCCAGGCGCAGGCCGTGGGGGTAGACCGATCGCAACTCGGCCAGAGCAAGGGAGTCGCCGGAAGCCCACAGGACAACCTCGTGGCCCGCCCGCACCAGGCCGTCAGCGAGCAAGCCTACCACCGCCTCAGTGCCGCCGTAGCGGATCGGCGGCACCCTCTCCGCCAGCGGTGCGATCTGCAGAATCCTCATTGCTCCACCTTTACGGACGGTCGACGACAACCGCATTCCTCGTCAGGAGCGAAGCTACTAGTGAATCGTGCCACCGCCAGAGAGGTAGCCTCAGTCCACGAACTAGCTAGGACATTTGTCTCCGGGGTCACCAAGCAGGAAGCCAAACTGTTGCGAGACCCCGGCGGTGAGGGCCTAGCAGAAGAGGGCCAAGAGTTGGTTGACTTGAGTCACAACTAGTTTACACCAAAAGGGTGTCGATTTCAATATCTCAATCAGGCAAATTTGCAATAACTATCGCGGTGGAGAGCATAGCCTGGCGGATTAATTAGGCGGGGCTGACCGCAGCCCGGAGCAGATGCACGGGCAGGGCAATCCGTTAACGGAACCGTCCTGCCGTTGGCCAACACCGTCATGTGGTTTGTCCGCCTGCCGTCGCGCGAAGCGGCTCTTGTTGCTGGCTCTTGCTGGAAACTGGTAGCTGTGCTCTCCTAGGCTCCAGAAGCGTACCATTCGCGCCGCGTGGCCTGACAAAGGCTGGACTGGGTCTGCAGTGGCGAAGTGTACTCTAACATTCCGTGGTGCCGCAGAAATCATTCATCTTCGTTCCCTTCCCGTGGCTTGTCTGCTATTCTTGCCTTTGGAGAATCAGGCATGTCCACCGGCGCTCGCACGGGTGTAGCACAGCTGCCCCTGCACTACGGGGCGGCCCCCAAGTGGCTGTTCGAGCGGATGACCAAGCTGGCCCGCCAGGTCACGCTGGTCATCGTCGAGGAGTTCGGGCCGCAGGAGGTGCTGGCCAAGCTATCGGATCCCCTCTGGTTCCAGGCCTTCGGCTGCGTCCTGGGCTTCGACTGGCATTCCAGCGGCGTCACCACCACCGTCTGCGGCGCCCTCAAGGAGGGCCTGCGAGGGCTGGAGAGGGACACGGGGCTGTTCGTGGCCGGTGGCAAGGGCAGGACGTCGCGCAAGACGCCCGGCGAGATCGAGTTTTTCGGCGACCGCTTTGGCTTCCAGCCCTCCGGCCTGGTCTACGCCTCTCGCATGGCGGCCAAGGTGGACTCGTCCGCTCTCCAGGACGGCTATCAGCTCTACCATCACACCTTCGTGTTCGGCGGCGACGGCGCGTGGGCGGTCATCCAGCAGGGGATGAACGAGGCCACCCGCTGGGCTCGTCGCTACCACTGGCTGTCATCGGAGGTGGAAGACTTCGTCTGCGAGCCCCACAAGGCGATCTGCTCCGACGAGCGAGGGGTAGTGCTGAACATGGTGGCCGAGGAGAGCGACCAGTGCCGCGACCTGAGCACCGAGCTGGCCGGCCAGAACCCCGACAGGCTGGTGGGGGAGCTGAAGCGGCTGCAAGCGCTGGAGATGCCCGAACACCACGATGTCCGGCTCAGCGACATCCATCCCGATAAGCTGGCCAGGATCTTCCTGAAGACCTACGAGCGTCAGCCCGAGGACTTCGAGCGCCTCTTGGGCATGGAGGGGGTGGGCGCCAAGACCATCCGCGCCCTGGCTCTCGTCTCCGAGCTGGTATACGGGGCGAAGGCCAGCGTGCGCGACCCCGCTCGCTTCTCCTTCGCCCACGGCGGCAAGGACGGCCATCCCTACCCGGTCGATCGCCGCACCTACGACCGCTCGATCGAGGCCCTGCGGGCGGCGGTTGAGCGGGCCAAGCTCGGCCAGCGGGAGAAGCTGGAGGCGCTGCGGCGGTTGGCGGCGGTATAATAGAGTCGGCATGGAGATACAGCAGCTTCACCCCTGGGACCTGGAGCCCCGGGACGCGATAGCCCTCCAGAAGCAACTCGCCTCTCAGGTCATCCTGGAGGGAGTGCCTCAGGACGTGCGCACGGTGGCCGGCGCGGACATCTCCACCGGCGGCGGCAAGGGCCGCGGCGCCGTGGTCGTGCTCAGTTACCCCGACCTGCGGGTGCTGGAGAGCCAGGTGGTGGAATCGGAGCTAACGTTTCCCTACATACCGGGGCTGCTCGCCTTCCGCGAGGTGCCGGTGCTGGCCGAGGCCTTCCAGCGCCTTTCGCAGCGGCCTGACCTCCTGCTGGTGGACGGCCAGGGTTTGGCCCACCAGCGCCGCTTCGGCATCGCCTGCCACCTCGGCCTGCTGCTCGACCTGCCGACCATCGGCTGCGCCAAGTCGCGCCTGGTGGGCGAGCACGGGCCTGTCGACGAGGAGGCGGGCAGCCGGGTGGAGCTGCGCGATGGGCCGGAGGTAATCGGCCTGGTGGTGCGCACGCGGGCAGGGGTGACGCCCGTCTATGTGTCCGTCCGTGGGCCATCGCATCGGCCTGGCGGAGGCGGCGGAGTGGGTTCTTCGCCTCTGCCGGGGCTATCGCCTGCCGGAGCCCGCTCGCTTGGCCCATCAGGCGGCCGGCGGCCAGGCGATGGCAGTAACGCCCCAGCCCGCCGGCGAGCAGATGTCCCTGTTCTAGCAATCGAAGCGCAAGGTGGTCGATACTGTCATGCAGGAAGTGAGAGAAGTCCTCAAGCAGCTCTCCGAGCGCATCTTCCGCATAACGGAGAGTCTTTGACATCGCCGGCCAGGAACGGGAGATAGCCGACCTCGAGAAGCGCTCTTCCCAGCCTGGCTTCTGGGACGACCCGCAGCGAGCGCAGAGCGTGATGCGTCGCCTGGCCGAGGCGCGGGAGCAGGTGGACACATGGCGAGGGCTGGGTGTCGAGGTGGGCGAGCTGTCCGACCTGCTGGAGCTGGCAGAAGCGGAGCAGGACGAGGCGACGGCGGCTGACGTGGCCGCCGACATTGAAGCGCTGTCGGCCCGAGTGGACAAGCTGGAGCTGTCCCTGGCGCTATCCGGCGAGTATGACCGCCGCAGCGCGATCATGGCCGTCCACGCTGGCGCCGGCGGCACCGACTCCCAGGACTGGGCGGATATGCTGCTGCGCATGTACCTCCGCTGGGCGGAGGGCCGTGGCTACCAGGCGCACGTGCTGGACATGACGGTGGGGGAGGAGGCGGGGATCAAGAGCGCGATGGTGGAGGTGACCGGCCGCAATGCCTACGGCTATCTGCGGGCCGAGCGGGGCGTCCATCGCCTGGTGCGCCTGTCGCCCTTTGACTTCGCCCACGCCCGCCATACGTCCTTCGCTCTGGTGGAGGTGATGCCGGAGGTGGAAGACGTGGCGGAGGTGACCATCGACCCCGATGACCTGCGCATCGATGTCTTCCGGGCCAGTAGCCACGGCGGCCAGCACGTCCAGAAGAACGCGACCGCCGTGCGTATCACCCACATCCCCAGTGGCATCGTCGTCTCCTGTCAGAACGAGCGGTCGCAGTATCGCAACAAGGAGATCGCTATGAAGGTGCTCCAGGCGCGCCTGCTGGAGCGGGAGCTGGAGCGCCAGGCCGAGGAGAAGACTCGCCTCAAAGGGGAGCACGTGTCCGCTGCCTGGGGCAACCAGATCCGCAGCTACGTGCTTCATCCGTACAAGATGGTGAAGGATCACCGCACAGGCTACGAGACCAGCGATGCCGAGGCCGTCCTGGACGGCGAACTCGATGAGTTTCTGCGGGCCTATCAGAAGGCCACGCTGGGCAAGGATGGGGAATGAGTCGACTCCTAGCTCTCCTGAGTACGGTTCTTGTTCTCCTGGGGACGATTGCTCTTCCTACTGCCTCTGCCCAGGATGGCATAGAGGTCACGGCCACCGATGTGGTGAACAACTTCCCGGAGGAGGTGGTGTTCCGCCTCTCGGCTCACAGCGAGGCCGTCATCGAGGAAGTGACTCTCCACTACCAGATCCTGCCGGACGGCGTCGCCGCCTACAGCCGGCTCGATTTCACCCCCGGCGAGCGCGTCCAGGTGGACTATCAACTGAAGGCCAACAACCCGCCCCGAAGCTACCTGGCGCCCGGCGCCCAGATCGACTACTACTGGGAGGTCGAGGACGGCGCCGGCAACAAGCTGACCACCGATGCGTCCACTTTCGTCTATGAGGACATCCGCTTCTCCTGGGAGAGCGTCAGCGAGGGCGATGTCAGCGTCTACTGGTACTCCGGCAGCAGCTCCTCCGCCGAATCGGCGCTGGTGGTTGCCAGCGACACGCTGGACGAGATGTCGACGCTGCTGGGCGCGACTGTCGACTATCCGGTGAAGGTCTGGTTCTACGATAGCTACGAGGACATGCTGCCCGTCCTGGTGAAGCGCAGCGAGGCCCACGAACAGCGGGTGATCGTGCTCGGCGAGCGAGTCGCTTCGGACACCATTCTCATGCTCACGGACGAAGGCGGCGATGTCCTTCGCCACGAGCTGGCTCACGTTGTGACCCACGTGGCTGGCGAGGGCCCCTACGGCAGTCTTCCCACCTGGCTGGACGAGGGGACGGCCATGTACGCCCAGTCGGAGCCCGGCGATAGCTATACGTCGGCTCTGGAGAGCGCTGTGAAGCGCGATAGCCTCCTCTCCGTCCGCTCGATGACCTCTCCTACCGGCGACGCCAGCAAGGTGAGCCTCTTCTACGGCCAGGCCTGGAGCCTGGTGGACTTTCTGGTCGAGACCTACGGGCCGGCGAAGTTCGCTGAGCTATTCGCCACCTTCAAGGAGGGGAGCACCGTCGACAACGCTCTCCTGGAGGACGGCCTGGAGGACGCCTGGCGGGCCAGCCTCGATCTGTCGCCGCGCGAGCGTCCGACCCCCGCCGAGGATCAGGTATCGGAGGCATCACCCACACCCGCCGGGCAGACGGACACGGCGGGGGATGCTGACGAGGACGAGTTTCCCTGGGGCACGGCCATAGGCCTGGTAGCCGCCGGAGGGGCCCTCGTGGGCGTGATCCTTCTGGG
>Ga0111179_1064_pt1 | contig 15101 bp, 15 predicted proteins | sample DeeMarSWOR324_28_FD_80226 | JGI IMG/M metagenome (GOLD analysis project Ga0111179, IMG submission 80226) | Dehalococcoidia bacterium SM23_28_2
GTGCCCCCAGGCCGCGGTGCACTCCCCCCTCCGGCGAGATGACATCGATGTTTTGCTCCGCCTCGGGGTCGGCCAGGGCCCACACCGACATGCCCTCCTTATAGATGGCCTCGGCGGTCTCGCTCAGCAGGAGCGCGCGCAGGTCGGCGTCGGAGATGGTGGCCGCCTCCTCGCGGGGCAGCTCCACCGCCAGCGGGAAGTGGGGGACGGTGACCGTCTCCTCCTCGCCGGTCTGGGCTGCCTCCGCCAGGTCGGCCTGGATCGTGGGCAGGAGGGCATCGATCTCGGTGAGGTCGGCGACCGCCCGGGAGAGGATGCGCTGGGCGGTGCCCGGGGAGCTGAGCTGCATCGCGTTGATCACCAGGAAGAAGGCAATGAGGGAGATGGCGAGCAGCATGCCAAAGAACCACTGGAAGGCGCCGCGCAGAAGGGGCAGGGTGGAGACCAGCGCACGGACTGTCATCTCGGCTCCACCACCAGGGTATCGGCCAGCCGGTCATGGAGTGCGCGTCGCTGGCGGTCGAAGGCGATCATCAGGAAGCCGACGAACAGGAGCACGCTCGAGAGCAGGTAGCCTATCAGGCGGAGGATCGCCGTGCCCAGGCCCACGGGTCGGCCGTCGGTTCGCACCACCTTGATGGCCATCGCCATCTTGCCCACCGTCTGGCCTCGCCAGGCCCAGAGGACCACGAAGTACAGGGGAAGGAAGGCGAAGAAGTAGACCAGAAGGATGATGGCCGCCAGGTAGAAGGCCGAATCGGGCGGATCGACGTCGCCGAAATCGCTGCGCAGCAAGATCTGAAGAAAGGCCACAGTGAAGAACAACGCCAGCACCGAAAAGAGCACTATCGCGTCGAGCACGAAGGCCACCAGCCGCGTCTCGAAGCTAGCGTAGCGCAGACCAACCTCCATGGGTACGTTGACCACCCTCTGTTCGACCATCAACCAAGCCTGCATGTCGATCGACAGGATCAGCGGCGATTATAGCACGGCTGCCAGCAGACAGGCAGACCCCGTCGGAACTTGGGGGCAACCGAATCCTATGGCTTTCCCTCGAGCACCTTGAGCATCTCGCGGGCCAGCTGCATCCCCCGGCCGATGCGGCCGGCGTAGTCGGCGTTCTGACGGCAGAGCTGCTCGTTCTGGCGACGGAGTGTGGCTACCTCCCGACGCAGCTCTGCCGCCTCATCCGTCCAGCCCGTCCAGGGCATGCCCTCCACCGGCCAGGGATTGGCCGCCAGGGCCTGCCAGCGGGCGTCGTCCATGTGCTCGTACGACCAGAAGCCGACGCCCTTGCTGCCGCGCTCGCCGGCCATCTGGACGAAGCGCTGCATCTCCTCGACGCTGGGGTAGGGGACGAAGCCCTGAGCGTAGACACCGGCCACAGGGAAGATGGTATCGACTGGTATGCCCAACGAGGCGTAGTCCTCGTACATCCATCCCAGGCCCTGCTCTACCGGCCAGCGGAAGGCGTTCCAGTAGACCTGGGGCAGCGTCCCCGCGCAGTGGCGCTGGAAGGGGGCATAGGGGAACTCCCGATGATAGCGGGCGATGGCGAAGGTGGAGTAGAGGAGGGGAAAGTGGGAGCCTGCGGCCTGGCGAAGGCGCTGACAGAGGGCCTCGGCTACGTCCGGGCGGCCCTTGAATTCGCTCTCCACGTCCATCACGTAGGCATCGGCCTCCCCGTAGTCGATCGTCTCCACGGCCCGCTGGGCCTCGCCCTGCCAGTCGCGGCCGTAGAGGTAGGCCCAGCCGGCCACCCTCAGCCCGAACGACTTGAGGGCGCGGCATATCTCCCGCCAGGGCTGGCCCTGGTCGAACCAGTAGGGCCCGTCGTGGGCCTTGACCAGAGCGCCACAGCAACCGGCCGTCTTCAGCCGCTCGGCCACCCTCGTGGCATCGCCGCCATCGCAGCGGCGCCAGTTCCAGACCCAGACCCACTTGCCCTCGAACATGCGTTCGCTCCCGCTCCATAATGCCCTGCGAAGGTTGGGATTGCAAGACGGAAATGGCGCTGTCGCCCTGAGCGCAGCGAAGGGTCTCACCTCCAGCGGCCCGGCGTCGGCCGCTGGCTAGCGGCTCGGGCGAAAGCGGAGTGTGATGACCTCGTTGGGCTTGAGCGACAGCCGCACCCTGCCATCCTCCACCTCGGCCGGACCCAGGGGCTCCTCGTTCAGGTTGACGACCTCCACGGCGGCGTAGGGCTCCTCCAGTCGCAGCTCGCCCGAGGTCGGCCGGGAGGCGATGTTGTACAAGCGGACGATGATCCCCCGCCCGTCCTCGGCGGCCTTCAGGGCGGAGAGTACAAGGGAACCGGGGACGATGGAGAGCAGGCTGGCCCCGGACGCAAGCCGGCCCTTGCCGCCGCTGACGGCCACGCCCCGTAGGGGGTGGGCGAAGCGATGAGCGTGGACAAACGTCGACTCCCAGCCGCCGCTGTGCGGGATGAGCGAATAGTGGAAGACGTGCTTGCCCAGGCACTGGGCGCCGGGCACGGCCAGCGGCGGGCCGGCCAGCGTCCGCCGGTTGGGCAGCGATGGCCGTGCCAGCCAACCGACACAGCGCAGGAGCAGGCCGCGCTGGCCATCGTTCACGTCCACGAAGGACTTCTGGGGGTAGGTGCCGATCGGCGTCTCTGCCCAGGTGCCGTCGTCCTCGGGCACGGCGAGCGGCCGGGCCACGACGCCGAAGTGCTGCTCGGCATGGGAGAACTGGCTTCGCACGCCGGCAGGAAAGTGGACCCGCAGTCGGTGGTCCTCGGCCGAGTTCTCCACCTCCGTCTGGAAGTCCAGGCGGGGCAGCCCAGCATAGACGCTGGCCCAACTGACGATACGGCAGGTGCGCCGCTGGCGGGAGCGTCGCTGGCGGTCGGCGGTAAGGCCCGTGGGCAGACTGTAGTCCAGAGCGATCTCCAGGGTGGAGCGAGCGGGGCCATCTTCCACCAGGCGGATGCGAGGTGGCTGGCGGGGGCCATCTACCAGTCGGTCGTTGGCCGGCGGGCAGTAGTTGTACTCGTCGCCGCAGTCGCCGCCATCGATGAAGCGGTTGAGGCCGTCGACGGTCACGCCGGAGGCCTTGTCCGTGAGGGCGATGGTGCCGTCTTCGGCGTCGACCTCGATGCGAAAGCGATCGTTCTCGATGGCTCGAGCTGGCCGCGGCCGCCGGGGGCGGGTCGGCCTGCCGTAGACAACGCCGAAGGTCTTGTATCCATGAGCGGGGACGTCGGCGGCCAGGAACCCTACTTCGGCGCGCTCGCCGCTGGCGCCGGTCGAGCCACGGCGAAGGGGCTGCAAGCCGATTTGCCTGCCATCCTCGTCCTCGAGGGCCAGCGGCAGGCGGCCATCCTGGAAGGGCAGGCGAGCGGTGCAGAAATCGCTGCGGGGGCCGTTGAGAGGGTTGAAGACCACTACGTGCGGGCCGTTCTCCGGAGCAGCCGCCTCCGCGATGGAGCGCAGGGCACGGTGGCTAACGCCTTGGGCGAGCCTCTGGCAGCGCCGGAAACGAACGGCCATCTCATCGTGAACCTCGTCGATGCTGCAGCCGCAGATGGAGTCGTGGGCCTGGTTCTGGAGGAGGAGCCTCCAGGCCGTGCTCAGAAGGCCGGCATCGGAGGCGGCTCTGTCGTCGCCTTCGCCGCGACGGCAGAGCAGGTCGGCCCAGAGAGAGAAGGGCTCAGCCCAGCGCAGCAGGAGGTCCTCGCACTCCTGGTTATGCTGCTTGATCCACATGCGGGTTGAGGTGACCCCGGCCAGGATCGGAGCCCGCTGGCCGGAGCGCAGCTCCCCCTCGACGCAGGTCCAAGTACGACTGCTGGCGGCCATCTCGCGGCGGACGGCCTCGATCAAGGCGGGGAGCGTGGTCTGCACCAGCTCGGCGTCCCCCAGGCTCTGGTTGGCGAGGGCGATGATCGCCGGCAGCTCGGCCTGGGGTGGCAGGTGGTCGTCGCCGTTCATCACCAGCAAACAGGAAGTGCCGGCCCAGGGCTCCAAGGCCTGGCGAATGCTCTGCAGGCGATCGAGCAGCGGCTCTCGCCCCAGGGGGAGAGCACGGCCGACGGCGTAACCCTCCGGCAGGTGGATGACCAACACCTGCGAGCCGTCCGGCGCCCGCCAGTGGAATTCGGAGGTGGAGATCGAGCTATCGACGCCCCGCCAGATGACGGCCGCCGAGATGCCGAAGCCGGCCAGGACGGCGGGCATGTGCACGGCCTGGCCGAACATGTCCGGCAGGTAGCCGACCATCATCGGCGGCCCGAATTGGCGAGCGACGGCGATGCCACGCTGAAGGTTACGGATGAGGGCCTCGGCGCCGACCAGGAACTCGTCGGCAAGGACATACCAGGGGCCCGCCAGCAGACGGCCGGCCTGCATGTGGCGGGCGATGTCCTGACGGCGGTCGGGGCGCATCTCCAGATAGTCCTCGAGGATGATGCTCTGGCCGTCCAGCGTGAAGTGCTTGTAGTCGGGGTCGGTCTCCAGAAGGTGCAGGAGTCGGTCAACTAGGTCGACCAGCCGGGCGCGGAAGGCCTCGAAGGGCAGATACCACTCGCGGTCCCAGTGGGTGTGGGGGACCACCATCAGTCGCCGCTTGGGGGCAGGGGCCATCCTCACCTCCCGGCGGAAAGACCCGATTTGGCATCCATGGTATCACGAGCAGAGCAGGGGTTCGACGCCGACCTGGCGGCCATGACCTTCGTAGACGGACAGTCAATCTTCTGTCGGCCCGAAGGATCAGCCCCCTGGGCAGCGTGTCCCCGGCTTCCCGCGCCTATTTGATCGCTTTCCCACGTGTAGGTGTAATAACGGCGGTCGCTGCGCGTCTTTTTTGCAGAGGAACCAACACAAACATGGCAACCGACAGCTCGATCCAGGAGGCGGTAAGAGCAAGGTCGGGGAAGGACCCGCCAGAGGAACAGATCTGCGGGCCTGCGCCGCCGCCGTCCTTTATGCTCTTGGCCAACGCCATCTTAGGCATGGTGGGCGTGGCCACAATAATCGTCGCCTATCTCTACGAGGCGTACACTACGGTGTTCCTCACCGCGATTTCAGCCATTGCCGTCGCGGAGCTGCTCGGGGTTGCCTCTGTCTACCTGTCCCGAAGAAGACTGCAGGAATCGCAGCGTCGATATCAAGCGCGGCTGTTCATTCGCAACCTGGAGCTGCGAGACATGGCCATGCGGGACGAGCTGACCCAGCTCTTCAACCGCCGCTATTTCTACAGCCGCCTGGAGCGAGAGCTGGAGCAGGCGCGTGAATTCCAGCGGCCGTTGGCAGTGGTGGCACTGGATGTCGATGGCCTCAAAGCGATAAACGACAACTACGGTCACAAAGCTGGCGACCTGCTCCTTGCTACTGTGGGCAAACTGCTGGTGCAGTATACCCGCACCTGCGACCTGCCTGCCCGCATTGGCGGCGACGAGTTCGCTATCGTCATGCCGGAGACGGACAAGTCGGCAGCCTTCGCTGTAGCCAACCGTCTGCAACAGGCTATGGAATCGGCCCAGGTGTTCGAGGCGGACGGCAAGCAGCTCAATCTGAAACTGTCGATGGGAGTGTCAGGCTATCCCTGGGGCGGTGACGATGTGGACACCATAGTGCAGTGGGCGGACACCTATATGTACGCTGCCAAGACTGTCCGCCGAGACGATACTCGCCCTTCCACCTCCCACCGCAGCAGCAAGCGGTAGCGGCTGGGTGCGCACTCAGCGCTGCGCCCCTTGGTCCCGCCCGTGGACTGTAACCGATGAGTAGCGTTGGGCGTCTTAGATTCTGAAAGTAAGGAACAGAAGACCAGGACTTTTGCCTATGCAGGCTACCCAACAGGACGCTGGCAACATGCCGGGTGCATCTACGTTTGGCAGGCACGCTGAACGCGACGCCGCGCTCGCGACCGACCTGGCACGCTATCGCTGGCTGATGCGCAGCGCGGCGGCTCTCGTTGCCGTCTTTGCTGCAGCCATAGTCTATGCCGCCCACGCCGCTGCCAGTGATGCCGAATTCTACCTAGTAGCGAGCATCGTCTTCCTGAGCAGCCTTTTGGGCTTCTTGGCGCTCGCCGAGCATTCCCGCAAGACCCACGTAGATTCGGAGCGCCGCTACCGAGCGCGCCTGTTCATTCGCAATCTCGAACTGCAAGACATGGCCATGCGGGACGACCTGACCCAGCTCTTCAACCGGCGTTACTTCTTCGAGCGCCTACGGCGAGAGCTGGACCGGGCCCGCAGCCTGCAAAGCCCCGTGGCCATCCTCATGCTGGATGTCGACAAGCTCAAGGGCGTCAACGACGCCTACGGCCACAAGGTGGGCGACATGGTGTTGCTCAACCTAGCCAAACTGCTGGTGAGATGCACCCGCGCCAGCGATATTCTTGCCCGCCTGGGTGGCGACGAGTTCGGTGTGATTATGCCAGAGACGGATAAGGACGGGGCTTTTGCCGTGGCCAAGCGGCTCCAGCAAGCCTTGGAGATTACCCCCGTCTACAAGCAAGACGGAGACTCCCTCAAGATGAACGCATCTTTGGGGGTGTCGGGCTTTCCCTGGGGTGGCGATACGGTGGACGAGTTGGTTCAGTGGGCAGACGTACACATATGCGCTGCCAAGGCTTCCGAGAAAGAAGACGCTGGCTCCTTGTCCAACGCCCGCGGACGCTCGCGGAAAAAGGGTCTAGCTACGGAGAAGTCCCCATCCACCTAGCAGGGGGGTGGGGCAATGAGACCAGGCTCGATTAAGACATGGTTCCTCAGAAGTGAGCGCTCCGGCATGGGAGCGACACTCCGGAAGATCCAGCTGTGGTTGACGAGCCACATATTCGTATGGCAGTTCACTGTGGTGTTCGCAGTGCTGAGCCTGGTGTTGGTGGGGCTCACTGCCCTTGGCCTCAGCTTCTACCTGACTCATGCCATCAAGGACAACGAGATCGATCATGCGACTGAACAGGCCGAGGAGCGTGCAACCGCAGTGATCATGCCTCATCTGTCGCCGGGGCAAGCTACGATACCCCTGACCGGAGAGCAGTACTCTGAGTTCGATAGTTACGTCCAGGTTGGCCTCATCTCGGCCGACACGATTCGGGTGAGGCTGTGGGGACAGGACGGTACCCTGCTGTATTCGTCGGACAGCCCGGAGCGGATTGGAGAGGACTTCCCCGTTGAGCAGCATCTGGCGGCCGTCTTCGGCGGCAGCACTTCCTCCCAGGTGGCGGACAACCCCAGTGCTCTAGAAGAACCTGTCGGCACCGACTCCAGGTCTGTGCTGGCGGTCTACACCCCCTTGACCTTTGAGGGCGAGCCGGATGTGGCGGCCGCCCTGGAGATACATCAAGCGTATGCCCCCATCGCCTCTCGTATCGATAGAGCCCAGACGATCATCTATGTGGCGGTGGCCGCTGCCATGGCCTTCTTATATGCGGCCCTCCTGGCCGCCGCCGGACGGAGCTCCGTTTTCGTGAACAAGCAGAGGAGCCAGCTGATGGAGCGCACCCGAGAGCTGAAGCGGAGCCACGATTCGCTCCTACAGGTGTTGTCTGCCGCTCTCGATCTGCGCGATCAGGCGAACAAGGGCCACACCCTGCGACTAGCACGGTTGGCCTTAGCTGTAGGAGAGGAGCTTGGCCTCTCTGATGCGGATCTGAACCACTTGGAACAGGTGGCGATGCTCCACGATATGACCAAGCTAGAGTTGCCGAAAGAGATTCTGCAAAAGGCCGGCCCTCTTACCTCAGACGAGTGGGAGACGGTCCAGAAGCATCCAGAGCTAGGTTACCAGATCGTGAGGAACGCTCCCTTCCTTCAGGAGGCAGGAGAGATTATCCTCTGCCACCATGAGCGCTATGACGGCGGCGGCTATCCTTGCGGCCTCGCGGGGGAGGAGATACCCTTGGCCTCACGCGTATTCGCCGTGGCCGATGCCTACAATGCCATGACCTCCGACCGTCCCTATCGCAAGGCGGTATCGCACAGCGCAGCTATCGAGGAGATCAAGCGCGGTGTCGGCACCCAGTTTGACCCCAAGGTGGTTGAGGCCTTCCTGGGGGCTAACCTCAAGGGGTTGATTGAGGACAAGACCTTCCAGCAAGAGAAGGGCGAACAGTCGACGGTGGCCGGCGTGGTAGGCCAAACGGCTTTCGGTGAGGAGCCACATGACTGAGAGTAGCTACGGTCAGCCCCTGGGCGGCCAGCCTCACAGCAATGACCCCCTGCACGGCGTACGAAGGCTCAAGGGATGGGTACGGCTAATCGTCTACCCGGCCATCGCCTTCAGCGCGCTGACCTACCACCTGAGCCTCGACCTTTCGCTATTGGAAACCCTCGTGCCGCTAGGCGTAAGCTACGTAATTGCCACGGCAGCTATCGAGTACACTTTCGCCCAGATCGCGCGGCTGCGTAAGCAGGGCGTATATGAAGACATTCTCCATATCCTCTCGTCGGCGTTGGACAAGCGCGATCAGGCAACCGGCGGACATTCTCGCCGGGTAGCCGAGCTTTGTATTGTCGTGGCCAGGCAGCTAAATATCAATAACGACCATCTGACCGACCTAGAACGGGCGGCTATTCTGCACGACATCGGCAAGGTGGCAGTTGCCGATGCCATCCTGTCCAAGCCCGGGCCACTGACCGAGGCGGAGTGGCGGGAAATGAAGAAGCACCCGATGGTGGGCTATCAGATGGTGAAGGATGTGCCTTTCTTGACTGAGGCGGCAGAGATCATCCTCAGCCACCACGAACACTTCGACGGCACGGGCTACCCCCGGGGGTTCAAGGGGGAGGAGATACCCCTGGGAGCGCGCATCTTCGCTGTGGTCGACGCCTACGACGCCATGACCTCCGACAGGCCCTATCGTATGGCCTTGCCCCACGATCATGCCCTGCAGGAGATCACGCGCAACGTTGGCAGCCAGTTCGATCCACAGGTAGTGGATGCTTTCCTGGAGGCTGAATTAAAGGGCCTTATCCACGTCGATGATACGATGCGCGAGCACGCTCCTCCTCTATCGTACGCGGCAACGTAGTTCCGAGATTACCAGGCAGCATACGCGCGGGAAAACTGTCGCCCGGCACGGCTGCTCACGAGGCGCTAACGATGATAGGACCGAGCCGGATAGCGCTCCAGACGGAGCTGTTCACAAATGGCTCCCATATGGTAGGCCGTTTGAACATGCCTCCCGGGCAGGGCCGCCTGGTAGACGTTCTCAATTTCCGCGGCGAGTCGGTCATCGTGCTCTACGACGTAGAGGCGAAGAAGCTGGAGCCTGGGTCGGACGAGGTGTTCGCCTGGCCGATGGCCCAAATCCGCCGGGAAGCGATCTTGCTGGCGATACCCCATGATGAGCGGAGTCCAGCAGGCGAAGACCAGCGCCCACTGGAGTACGTGGCCAAGGAGCCTCACAGGTTTTCCTTTCTTCTGACCAACTTCGCTGTTGTTGGCGACTTCCACCTACCCAGGGGAGCGGACATCGGCTCTGTCCGTCCCCTGAACAGTTCGGAGTTTGTGCCCCTGACCAACGCCGAGGCCACCTATCTACCCGATCCCGCTCTCACCTGGAGGGCGGATGTCATCGTGGTGAACGCGGCCAAGGCCGAGCTGTGCTACCCCGGCGCCGATCTGTACCCCCAGCAGCGTTCCTAGGTAGCGCATCCTACTTCTGCTCACAAGCACGCCCACCAGGGGCGTAGTGTACCCACAATGGTCGGTCGAGGTGAAGAGGCGGTAAAGAGCGGTGAAGAGATAGTGGAAACGCATGGCGTTCACCGGTCGTTAACTGACATAACGATGCCCGTCGCCTTAGGCTGGAATTACGGAAGGCTGCCTTCCGTGATGACCAATGCCGACAGCAAGGGTATGTTGGATAGCAACCCGGTTGGCGGCACAAGCCGGCCTGGCGTGCTGCTTGCTTCTGGGTCTCCTGTGGACGACGGGGATCGCTCTGTCCGACGAGGGTCCTGTCGCTTCCCACTGGCAGCAGGAGCCTGCCGCCGCCCAGTTCTCCCGCTGGGCACCCCTCTACGACAACGAGATCGTCTTCTGCCTGGAGGACAGAGCCGACGTAGGCGTCAGCGACGCCTGGGTGCAGGACAATCTCTCCCGCTACTGGGGGGTCAGCTCCCGGCCTTCGTGCGTGCCTGGGGTGACCCCCGACCTGCGTATCACCATCGAGGACTTTGGTGTCCCACAGCCGGCTGGCTGGGCACGGGTGAACTCGCCTGCCAACCAGGGGGACTGGCTCAACCTGCACCTGTACCAGCACTGCGAGATAAGCCTTAACGCCGCCATCTTCCAGCAGCGGCTCAACTACGTCTGGCCGGGAACCTCCGACTTTCTGCCGGACGTGCCGGAGAAGACGCTGCTGCACGAGTTCGGCCACTGCACTGGCATGTCACATCGGGAGGACGCTGGCTACGAGGGATCCATGTATCCGATGATGCTCTACTATCCCAACGAGGAAGACGTGGCTTCCCTGCAGCACGACTACGACCCCCAGCTGCTCATTAGCTTGATTCGGCCTGTGCTGTGGGTCATGTGGACGAGCGCCTAGAGCCGACTGTCAGCAGATACAACAGTCCGAGCAACAATGAGGCCGCCCGCGGGGGCGGCCTACTCATGGATGGGCGGTTTGTTCTCAGTCGAACAGCAGTTGAATCAATGCCGGCAGGGTCATTCCCAGGACGGCTAATATGGCCAAGGCCACCAGCGTCGGTCGCAACCAGCGGTTAGGCTTTTCGGCCGGCTCCCAGGCTCCGTAGCCCGCGTCCTCCGACAGGTCGTAGTCAGGATGGCGGGGGTCGTTGGGATCCAGCTCCCAGGTGGTGCCGTCCTCGTCAACGAAGCCGATGTCGGAGGCCTCTTCCTCGTCCCGTTCCCGCTGCTGCATGACGCCACCCTCGATGACAATGGTCGGGGCGACTGGATTTGAACCAGCGACCTCCTGAACCCCATTCAGGTGCGCTACCAGGCTGCGCCACGCCCCGACCAAAGCCCATGCTAGCACAGGCCTGCTAGCACAGGCCCATACCCTTCGCAAGGTAATCTCCCTAGCGCTGGACGCCGGCCCTGGGCACATAGATGACCCCCTCCCGCGGGTCGCCGACGGCCTCCGCCTGACCCCGGCCGCGCAGATAGGCCGTGTGGGCGGCCACAACGGCGTCGAGCTCGTCGTGGCTGAGGGCACGCTCGTGCTCGCGTAGGCCGGGCACCATGCCCTCCAGGCGCTCGCGGAGCCACTGGCGACCGGCGCTGGTGGTCTTCTTGGGGATGGGGCGCCCGAACAGCCGAACCTTAGAAGCGTAAGGGTAGACCTCCATCACGGCATATCCCCGCTCTTCCAGCGCTCGCCGCAACCCTATTGCCCGGCAGACCATGGCCTTGATGATCGACCGCTTGGTCGTTCGGAAGAGGCCTATGCCCTCCTTGACCAGGGCGCGCTCGGCGGCCTTCAGGCCGTCGGGCGCGACGGGCGCGCAGGGACAGCTCTCCTCCAGGCAGCACATGCCTTCCGGCAGGCTGAGGGGCGCATCGATGGCCAGGTAGCGAGGCCGCCAGCGCTCGGCGAGGGCCAGGATATCGTCGTCCTCCTGCACAAGGCCCAGGTCGCGCAGGCTCCCCTGGTCGTCGAGGACGGCGAAGGCCGAGGGCCGCCGCGCTGTAGACGCGGGGTCGATGCCGAGGTAGGCGGCCATCGGGCCGTCAGGAGGCGGCGTGGGCGATGACAACGATCGCCAGGCCGACAAGGGCGACGGCGGCGAACTCGGTGGCCGTCTCCAAATCGAGCTGGCGGAGGAGGTGGTTCTGGACGACGCCCGTCGCTATGTACAGGCAGAGGAGAAGGAAGGCGGCGGCCAGGAAGCTCTCCAGGGGCAGAAAGTGGAGGGCCCAGGTCGCCTGGGCAAGGAGCAGGGCGATAGCCATCGAGTAGAGGAGGGTCGGCCGCGGCCCCAGCTCCACCTCGCGGAGCATCTCCAGAGAGAGGAGAAGGCTCACGACGCCCACGCAGAAGGCGGCCGGCAGCAGGTCGACCTCGAACTCGTAGGCGACGGCGAAGAAGGCGAAGGCGGTGACGTAGGTGGCGACGTTGGCCACCAGGCGAGCGGCGGTGTAGGCGGGCGAGCGGGCGTCCACCGACAAGTACTGGCCGTAGAGCAGGACAGCGAACAGGGGGATGGTGGCGATGGCCACCAACACCGACCAGTAGCCGCTTACCACGTCCTCCAAGAAGAGGCCGCCGCCGAGGGCGAGGAGGGCAGGGAGGAAGAGGAAGGCGACGGTGTCGTCGGGGCGGGTGAAGGGGCTGGCGGGATGGGAGCGCAGGACGCCGTCGGTGCCCAGGGCGGCGAGGCCGGCCACCAGCAGGAGCAGCCAGGGCTGGGTGGGCTCGATGGCCAGGTAGAATGCCATGCCCGCGCCGAGGACGATGGCCAGCAGGTTGGCGCGGTCGACTCGCGGTATGGCCTGAGCGAGCGTACTCACGGGGGCGATCCTACGGGACGGGAGCGCCAGCGTCAAATGCCTGCGGGGCGATACTGGCCAGCTCCTCGAGTACCCTGCCGGTACAGACGGCGCAGCCGCTTCGTCACCGGCCCTGGCTTGCCTGAACCCAGCGGACGCCCATCCAGACGCGTGAGGGGCATCACCTCCATCACGGAACCAGTCAGGAAGACCTCCGACGCTTCCTGGAAGGCGGACAGCTCCACCTGCGATTCCACGGTCTGCAGCCCGGCTGCGGCTGCGAGCTCCAGCACGGCCTGCCGCGTGATGCCGGCAAGGACGCCGGACTCCAGGCTGGGGGTGACCAGCCTGCCCTCCTGGACCAGGAACACGTTGCTGGCGCTGCCCTCGGCGACGAACCCACGCGTGTTGAGCAGGATCGCCTCATCTGCGCCCCTGCGGCGAGCGTCCTCCCTCGCCAGCAGGTTTTCGAGGTAGTTGAGGGACTTGACGCCGCTCAGAGGCGACGTCTCGTTGCGGCGGACAGCGCTGACCACGGCGGCCATGCCGCGGCGGTACAGCTCCGGCGGATAGTCTGTCAGCGGCCTGGCGAAGAGAATCGCCGTGGCATCCGCGGCGCTGCCCGCCGTTAGCGTAAGCCTCAGGGACGCGTCGGCCACCCGATTCCGCCGGAGGACGCCGTCCACGGCCTCCTTCAGATCCTCCAGGGAGAGCGGTACCGGTATCGCCAGCACGGCCGCTCCCTGGCAGAGCCGCTGGTAGTGGGCCTCCAGGCGGAACACGCGGCCGCCGTAGGAGCGCATCGTCTCGAACAGGCCGTAGCCGTACAGGAGGCCGCGGTCGAGGGCGGAGACCGCGGCTCCTTCTCGCTCTACCAGCTCACCGTTGAGATACATCCACCGCATGGGGGCTTCCCGGGCCCGCTTCGGGCAGACCGTGGTCGGTCAGGGCGCGGCATAGGGCCCTCGCCTTGTGCAGAGTCTCCTGGTACTCCATCTCCGGCTCCGAATCGGCGACGATGCCGCCGCCGGCCTGGAAATAGGCAACCCCGTCCTTGACCAGGATGGTGCGGATGGCGATATTCAGGTCCAGGGAGCCGTCGAAGCCGACGTACCCGACGGAGCCAGTGTAGACGCTGCGCGCCGTCGGCTCCAATTCGTCGATGATCTCCATCGCTCGGATCTTGGGCGCCCCAGTGATGGAGCCGCCGGGGAAAGTGGCCAACAGGAGGTCCACCACATCGAGGTCCTCTCTGAGGACGGCCTCCACTGTGGAGGTGAGGTGGAAGACGGTAGCAAGCGTCTCCTGGCAGAACAGCTCAGTGACGCGCACGGAGCCGATCTCCGCCACGCGGCCCAGATCGTTGCGCTCCAAGTCGACGATCATGACATTTTCGGCCCGATCCTTCTCGCTTGCCAGCAACTCCTTGGCCAGCGCCGCGTCCTCTTCAGCCGTGCGGCCGCGGGGCCGTGTCCCCTTGATGGGCCGCGTCTGCACGCGGCGGCTAATGGGGTCGAACCGCAGGAAGCGCTCGGGCGAGGCGCTGAGCACCTGCACTTCCGGCAGATTGATGTAGGCGGCGAAGGGGGCCGGATTGTCGCTGCGCAGCCTCAAGTAGCCATCGAAGGGGCTGCCCACCAAGGGGAGCTGGAAGCGCTGGGAGAGGTTGACCTGATAGATGTCGCCGGCGAAGATGTAGTCTCGCACCCGCTGCACCGCCCGTTTGTAGCCCTCCAGAGTGAAGTTCGAAGGCGGTGCCAGGGCGCCATCCAGGGGGCTGTGTCGCGGCATCGCGGAAGCGCCAACGGCGAGAGGCCGCGGATCAAAGCGGGCGATGGTCTCATAGAAGCAAAGGTAGCTCTCCGGCAGGCCCAGGTCATCGACGGCCCGCTGGGGCAGGTTCTCGCCGAAGCGCTTCAGCTCGTACGCCAGGTAGCCGACGGCGCCGCCGCTGGCGCCATCGCGACGCGACTGGCGCAGCAACTGGCGCAGCGTCTCCAAGGGGTTGCCGCTGAACCGATGCGTGCCGCCCCGCGTCCACAGCTCGATTGACCTCCCCCAAGAGCGCAGGATGAGGAACGGCTCGGCGCCCCAGAAGGAGGTCCGTCCCAGGCGCTCATCGGCCAAGGCGCTGTCCAACCAGAAGGCGTAGGGCTGGCCGCAGACGCGGCGAAGGGATCCTAGTGACGGCAACCGTTCATCTTTCATCGCGATGCGTTACTGACACGCAGGTGCGGGGAGACCTCAGGGCATCCATTCAGAAGCCAGGACACTTTGCCTATTGGCGCGGTCGAGTCGCGGCACGGCCTGAGCGAGTGTACTCACGAGGGCGATGCTAACGCGGTGGCGCTGTGTCGTCAAACCGTGGCTGTTGGGCCTGCAAGGACTGCCGCACAGCGGCTTCAAGACCTTCGATCTTGCGCATCAACACTTCTATCTGGCTTTCCTCGTTCTCGGCCGACTCTGCACGCGTGAGAAAGGCCGCCAGGTTTGCGGTCAGCACGCTGAAAAAGGTGATGCCCGCAATGATGAGGACAACGCCGACGCCTCTGCCCTCGGCTGTCGTGGGGGCCTCGTCGCCGTATCCGACAGTGCTAATGGTAGCCACGGCCCACCACAGAGCATCTCCGAAGTGGGCTATACTCGCATTTTCCGTCTGGCTCT
>Ga0111179_1033_pt1 | contig 15051 bp, 8 predicted proteins | sample DeeMarSWOR324_28_FD_80226 | JGI IMG/M metagenome (GOLD analysis project Ga0111179, IMG submission 80226) | Dehalococcoidia bacterium SM23_28_2
TCATGTAGCCCAGTTGCTCCTTCTGGCCGGCCCCTCCCTTACGGGAGGCGAAGCGGAGGTGGATCTTGCTCCAGAACCAGGCCATGCTGACGTCGTCGGCCCGCTGGCCGAACTTGCCGCGCAGCAGCGGCCCCCAGACGACATCGTAGTTGCGCTGGCCAGCATGCTTGGTGATCCATTCCTTGGCAGTGACCATTTCGTAGGGCTCCCAGTTCTTCTGCCGCCGCAGCCAGAGGCCCACCAGCCCCAAGCGCAGGCGGTCGATGAGGGAGATGGGGGTGAAGCGCAGCAGATCAAGGGGGGTGACGAAATCGTACACTCGGCCGTCGTAGAACATGCCCACCTTCGAGTCCCGCCAGAGCAGGCGATCGGCCAGGCCCAACTCGTCGAGCAGGGCCATGATAGCCGTGTCATTGGAGAAGATGTGGTGATAGAATTGCTCGATGCGGCTGCCGCCGATCTCGAAGGTGCCCACCAGGCCTCCCAGGTTGGGCTCCGCCTCCAGCAGGTGGACCTGGAAGCCCCGCTGGCAGAGGCGATAGGCGGCGGTCAGGCCAGCCAGTCCCCCGCCGACGACCCCTACCTTCACTCGCTGCCCTCCCCCTCCAGGCCTACGCCAGTGGCCAGCCTGGGTTGGGCCGGCCGGCGCAGGGTCTCGGCCAATGACAGGTTGATCGCCCACAGGAAGAGCAGCCCGGCGGCCACCACCGGTAGCAGCACCAGGGCATGAAGGGCGGCGGCATATGCACCTGCCACTCCACCCCTCACACCCACAAACTCTAGCGTCTCCTTCGTCAGGAGCTCGAAGGGTCCGACGCCGCCGGAGGTGGAAGGAAGCGTTATCGCCAGGTTGGCCGCCGCCGCCACCATCATGAAGATGGGGAAAGCCTCTCCCAGGTCGAAGGATACGCTCACCATGAAGTACATGGTGGATTCCAGTGCCCAAGCCACGACCGAGGTGACCAATACGGCGGCGATCCGCCAGGGGCTCTGCAAGGCGCTTAGGCCCACTATGAAGGAGCTGGCCCACTGACTGCCTTTCTCCTGTGCTCGCGCCGGCAGGAAGCGCAGAAGCCTTGCCAGCCATCGTTCGGCTCGTTCCTGGGAAGAGGCCATGAACAAGAAGAGGGCGAAGATCACCACGAAGGTGGCGGTCATGGCAGCGGCCAGAATGCCCAGCTCCTGGCTGAGGCCAACGAAGGCCCCCACGCCTATCAAGAAGGCGACCAGCACTAGCCCGTCGAACAGGCGCTCCACGGCGATGGTGCCCAGGGTGGACATGATGCTCAGGCGATGCCGCTTATCCATGATGTACGCTCGTACCAGCTCGCCGGTTCGAGCAGGCAGAAGGTTGTTGGCCATGTAGCCGATGACAATGATGGGATACAGGGTCTGAGCGGAGAAGTTGCCCATTGGCTGTAGCAGATAGCGCCACCGTAGGGAGCGGAACCAGGCCGAAATGAACCAGACGGCGATGGCGGGGGCGAACCACCAGTAGTTGGCATCGGCCAGGGCCTCGCCCATTTCTCGCAGGTTGGTGAAGGCAAAGAACAAGCCCAGGAAAAGGGCTGTCCCCACTATGCCGATCCAAAGCTGACGGTTGCGCAGCAAGATGTCTGGCCCGCCTTTTCCTCCTGGCTAGATAGGGTACGCACCATTATAGGGTGGCAGCAGCTGGTGAAGCAACGCGAGCCTAAGGCACAGGCATATCGATGAGGAGGACGCGGCGGATCTGATCGACGCCGCTGTTGGAGATGTACAGGAAGCCTCTGTCATCCAGCGCCAGGCCGGTCGGGTTGACCAGTGCTGTCTCGCCGAGACCCTCCAGGACGGATAGGAGGCTGCCGTCGGCACCGACACGCAGGAGGCGATGGCGGCCGGTCTCGCTGGCGATGATGCTCCCGTCAGGCGGCAGAGCGAGATAGGGCTTGGTGGACGGGTCATTGGGGAACCAGCCCGGCATGGGGAACTGGGCCAGCGGATTGAGCCCGCTGTCGAACTGCTGGATGCGGCTGTTCCAGGCATCGGCTACAAAGATGTCGCCGTTGGCAGCGATGGCGATGCCTACCGGCTCACGGAACTCCCCTGGCTCCGAGCCGGACTCTTCGAAACCTCCCAGGAAGTCGCCGTTGCTGTCGAACTTGAGGAGGCGACCAGTGCCAGTGTCGGCTACCCACACGTTGCCTTCAGCGTCGGTGGCCACATCGCGCGGGCCCCAGAAATCGTAGGCCTTGGGGTTGCTGAGGTCGGTGGCTGCCTGGCCCCACTGGATCAGGAAGTTCAGGTCGCGGTCGAACTTCTGGATGCGATTGTTCCAGGTGTCGGCCACGTACAGATTACCTTCGCTGTCCACCGCCACTCCCCAGGGCTCGTTGAACTCGCCCTCGTCCTCTCCCTGGGAGCCGATCTCGGCTATGAACTCGCCTTCGCTGCTGAACTTCTGGACGCGATGGTTGCCGGTATCGGCCACGTACAGGTTGCCTTCGCTGTCCACCGCCAGGCCGGCCGGCTTGATGAATCGACCAGGGCCGCTACCCCGCTCGCCCAGGGTGAACCTGCCCTCGCTATCGGGCTTGGGCACCTCTGCCGGTTCCTCGCTGCCGATGGGCTCCTCAATGGCGAACTCCTCGGGGAAGTAGGCCACAGCATCCGCCGAGCCCTTGGGCTGTGGCGGCTCGTGGTCGCGGAAGTAGTGCCACCAGGTGTTCCAGGTATCGCCATCGCCCAGCCTGGCCACGAAGTCGGTGAACATAGTCAGCACGCTCTCTTTTTCGATACCCCGATAGGTCTCGGGGAACCACCAGCGGTGAGAGTAGGGCTGCCCCGGCTGGTAGCCTGTCAGCTTGGACTGGACGCTGGCGTCGTTGCTCTTATTGACCAGAAGGATGGCGTTGTCGGGCGGCTGGTAGTCGCCGCTCATATCGGGCCAGCCGACGCCATTGTAGTTGCGCAGATACCAGACCCAGGGCCAGGAGAACGCGTCGCGGCTGTCCACAACGATGGACAGGTCTTCGCCCAGGCCCGTCTCCTCCGCTATCTGGTCGATCTGGTCCCGGATTCTGGGGATGTCGGGCGAGCTCTGCGTATAGACCAGCATCTCGCGGGCGTCCGCGCCGTCGCCCTCCTGGAAGCTGGCCATCCAGGCTGCTCGACCGCTGAACAGCAGGAGGACGCCCAACACTGCTGCCAGCGGCACCACGGCCATCGCCCGTCCGCGCATGGTGATGGTCAGGGCGGCGATGGCCAGCAGGGCATCAACTCCCAAGACGATGCGGGCGGCAGTGCCTGCGTCACCGGTGGGGCCGAAGGTAGCGAAGGCCGCGGCCGTTGCTCCCAGGACGGCCGCCAGCAGATAGCCGATGTGGACGGGCAGACGGAGGTGCCACTCCGCCGACCGGGCTGTTTCCCAGATCTGGCCCAGAGCGTAGGCGGCCAGGATGATCACCGGCAGGGCCAGGTGCACGTTCAGCCAGGGCATCTTCTCCCCGGCCACGGAGTAGGCGAACAGGCTCAGGATCATCCAGAAGAGCAGGAAGCGGAGGAAGGGGCTGACGCGCAGGCTGAAGGCCAGCAGGGCCAGGGCTACCAGCCCCAGCACTGTGCCCAACGTTGGGTTATCCGCGGCGTTGGCGGCCAGGGCGAGGATGGCCAGGGAGCCGGCGATGAAGAATACGATGCGCGCGAAGTGGCCCTCGGCGGTGTTGGGCCCGAAGGCGGCCTTGGCCAGCGCTATCCCCGCAGCGGCAAAGGCGAACAGCAGCGGCAGGTACTCATAGGCGGGCAACAGCACCAGGTAGTAGTAGAAGGGCTGACCGCCGCGTTGCTCCCCCTGCTGCTCCAGCCAGTAGTCCAGGGAGTTCCACATGCCGGAGCCGAAGCCGTCCGGATTGGTGAGGAAGGTGGAGTACAGCAGGCCGAAGACGGCGTAGAAGACGACCCCCACGATGAGCCAGGAGCGCCAGTTCCAGCGCAGGCCGATGGCCGCCGTGGAGGCGATGAGGACAAGCACGGTCAGGAAGCCGGTGAGCTCTTCTCGGCTGACGTGCTCGTGGCCGCTGAGCGGGCCCAGGTTGATGGTGAACAGCTCGCGCGGCCAATCGGCCTCCTTCACGATGCCCAGGCCTTCCAGTGGCACCTGGATGGCGGCCGCGAACTGGGGCAGAGTGAGCGTGCCCAGGATGAGGAGGAAGTCGGCGGCGCGCGGTCTCTCCCCCAGCCCGATTCGCCCGCGCGTCTCCTCGCGCAGGAAAGGCCACACGGCGACGATCGCCCAGGCAAAGGGCACCAGGGCCAGGAAGAGGATGGGAGTGAAAAGCGGGTCGAGGCTGCGGTGCTCCCTGATCCGGTTGGCGAGGGTCTGGGCCATCCACAGGTCGAGGAAGGCGATGAATATCGCGGCATTCAGGAAGGTCGCCTCCTTGGTAGCGAAGCTCAGGGCGAGGAGCCCGGCGGCGATGTACAGCCAGCGGTGGCGGCCTTCCTCGATGTACCGCCAGAGGCAGACGGCCAGCCCCAGGGTCCACAGGCCGACGTAGATGTCGTTGCGGGCAAAGCGGCTGAAGTAGAGAAGGGTGGGCGAAAAGGCGATGAGTCCGGCAGCGATCAGCGCCGCCGAGTGGCCCAGATGGCGTCGCAGCAGGAAGGGCATGCCGATGAGTGCTGTGCCCAGGAAGGCGGGCAGGATGCGGGCCGTGTAGTCGCTGGCCCCGAAGAGAACGAAGCTGAAGGCCGTGCCAAAGAACTGGAAGGGGCCGTGCATCATCGCGCTGTGTTCGTAGTTGCCGTCGCGGAACAGGTAAAAGGCATACTGGGCATGCAGGCTCTCGTCGTGGTGGAAGGCGCGTGCTCCCAGGTCCCAGAACCGGAGGCCGGCGCCGACCGCGATGAACAGAGCATAGAGCGCCAGTTCCCAGCTCAGCCTCAGGCGCAGGGAAGCCAGGCGCTCGAACGGCCTGGCCGAAGGTGGCGACGTTGGCGCAGGGGATGGTTGGTCGCTCATTCCACTCTCACCACTAAGTCCCCCTCTATCGATGATATGTCACCCCAGGCCTGGCGGTAAACCAGCCATCGCCACCAGTCGAGAGGGTCAAAGGTTTGAGGCAGCCAGCCCTCAGCTATCGGCCAGGTTCCCTGCCAACGATAGCCGGAGGGGGTCGACTCGCCGGCCGGAGTGACGATGGCCACGGCATCCGCTGGCGGTGATGCTGCGAAGACCACGCCGTTCACATCTCGCAGATACCAGCCGAGAGCGGGAAGAAACGAATCGTTGACGGCGATCAGTCCGGGCGTCTGGGTCTGGATGGTAACTAGCTCGTCCTGCAACTGGACGACGCGAGTGTTGATCCGCTCGTCGGCCAGGAACTCGTTACCTCGGCCGTACATCACGGACGTGGAGCCATGGATCGCTGCGACCGCCAGCAGCACCAGCGCCAGAGCCAGCGAGGCGGCGGCAGCCCGACGGCCGAACGTGTTCCAGGTGATCCATATCAGAGCTATCGCTGCCGCCAGGGCCAGGATCATGCCTATCCTCTCGCGTTCCGGGCCGGCCTCGCCGGCTTTGGCCCATTGGATGAGGACGAGCGCCATGTAGCCCGCCAAGGCAAGCACCGGCGCCAGATAGGGAGCCGCCCGGCCGAGGGAGATTGGTTCGGCGTCGGCGACTATTCTCTCCAGCCAGCTACCGGCCAGGAGGGCAAGGGGCAGAAGGAGCAGGACAAGCTGTCCTGCCTCGCGGCGGGTAGTAATGGCGATGATGATGGCGGCGCCGCTGACCCAGAAGAAGAGGAAGCGCTGGAAGAGGGAGATGTCCCGGCCTCTGGAGATGATCCAGCGGCCGAGGAGCCACAGGTAGGCTAATCCGCCCAGAAGGAGGAGCAGCGCTTCGTAGCTTATCAGGATGCTCGAGTGAAGATGCCAGATCAGGCTGTCGCGGGGCAGGGCGAATGCGTCCACCCACTGGCGCAGGCCGGGCAGGCTGAGGCGATCGATGGAGGTGCCGAAGTGGGTGATGCCCAACTCCAGCGCTCCCAGGAAGAAGAGCAGGCCGCTGATGAGCAGGGCTGGGTTCCGCCACACAGGGCTGGCGGCCGCCAGCAACTCCTCGTCTCGCCGCCAGGCGATCTCCCAGGCCAGGAAGGCGGCCACGATGAGGGCCGTGGAGGTGGAAACGGGGTCGCTGCCCAGGGCTAGACCCATGGTGAGGATCAGGGCGAAGAAATAGAGCGGTCGCTGTGTCCGTACATAGGCAAAGAGGGAGAGGACCATGGCCACGGAGAGAAAGGCTCCCACACTGTAAGGCAGGCTGCTGCGGGAGACGTGCACGAGGAGGGGCGAGAAGGCGAGCAGGCCAGCCGCCGCCAGGGCAGCACCACCCACATATCGCGACAGAGGCCAGAGCAAGGCGACCGCGGCTGATCCGGCCAGCGCCGGCAACAGGCGGGCCAGGAGGTCGCCGGAGCCGAAGATGTGGAAGAGGTAGGCTGTGAGAGCGGCGGTCATGTCTCCCGTCCAGTTGGCGGGGATATCGCCCTCCGATGTCTGCCAGGCAGCGAAGGCGCGGACGCTCTCATCGATCGTCAGGGGGAGATGCTCCAGCCGGGCTAGCCGGAGAGCGGCGGCCAGGGCAATAACGGCCAGCCAGACGATCACCTCCACGCTAATCGACGGAGCGAAGGCTGCCAACCGCGCTCCAGCCGCTGTCCGTGAAGGCTGGGTCGGTAGGGTGCTGTCAGGGCGTTCGCTCACGGGCGCCACCGCCTTGCTGTCGATCTAGCTAGCGCTGACAACGGATTCTACCTCCTGAGGCATCCGATAGATAGTGACAGTGTCATTACGGTAGACCACATCCATGAAGGCAGCGAACTTGCCCAGCCCTGCCACGCCATAGGCCTCCTGTTCCAGATGGCCGACGTATACGTACTCCACGTTGTACTTCTCCAGTATTGCCTTCGCTTCCTGTGGGCTGCTGGTCGCGTAGGCGCGGGCCACATCGTCCTGGCGGCCTTCGAGCGGTTCGTCCGAGCCCCGCCATAGGCGCTCGTGGCCAGGCCAGCCCAGGACGGTGGGCAGGCCGGTGCGAGAGGAGATGCGAGCATAGTCGGTGTAGCCGTCGCCTACCGCCTCCAGAATGACCGGATTGCCGCTCACGTTCTCGTTCAGCCAGCGGGTGGCATCGTACTCGTCGGGGTGGTTCACCTGCACGTGCACATAGCCGTCCATGCGCTGATCATTGGTGAAGCCGGTGGTCCGCTCGAAGGTGGCTGCGACCGTGTACACCAGGGCGGCGGCGATGATGACGGTGGTGAGGCCGGCCCAGCCAAGACGGCTCAGGGCGATGGCTGGTCGCCGCGACGGCAGGGAGGCGGTGAGGTAGTACAAGCCAACAGCGCCGCCGATGCTCAGAAGCATCCAGGCCTGGTAGTAGAGCTTGAAGACGGTGTTCACTCGAAAGACCAGCGGGTCCTTAACCCAATACAGCTCGGGCCCCAGGATGATCAGAAGGCCCACTCCTACCAGCATCAAAGCGAAGAGGTAGCTTCGTTTCGTGTCCTCGCTCTCGTGTTCGCGGAAGAGCTCGCGGCCGAAGGCGAAGCCGGCCGCTGTCAGGAAGACGGCCAGCATCACAAGGGTTCCCCAGCTGGGGCCGCGGGTAGTCAGTTCGTCGGCGAAGCCGCCAGGGCCGCGCTTCATAAGTAACAGGAAACCCCAGATGGCCAGAGGGGCCAGCCAGGGGATCACGGAAAGAGCAACGATCGGCCGGCGCAGGCGGGGCCAGGGCCGAGCGAGAATGCGTGCCACTACGAAGGACAAGCCCAGCCACAGGAGCGGCAGCCAGACCATGAGGAACTGGTTGGGCCGGCTGACCGTGGAGTTGATGGGCGCATGGCCCGGGCGAGTGGCAGCCTCCACCAGTGCGGGCCCCTCGGTGCCGCTGCTGAATGTTAAGTAGAAGGGGACGTAGAGGATGACCGCCGCGACAGCTAGAGATGCGGCAAAGTAGGTTGTGTTCCGAACGGCTTGAATGGTGAGGCTTCCCTCCCTCCGCCAGTTGACCACGAACGCGGCTGCTACCACTAGGAAGAAGAAGGTGGGCAGATCCCACAGGTTGATGAAGCCCAGGCCGCCGATGGCAAGGGCCACCAGCAGGAATCGCCAGGGATGGCGGATGATCCAGTAGCTGTCCAGGGCTTCTTCGGAGCGGAATAGCTGGAAGGCGATGGCCACGGCGGTGATGGTAAAGGGGAGGGCAAGGACGTGGGGATGGAGATCGCCGAAGTGAAAGCTGAAGAAGGGGAACTCCTGGATATCCCAGTTGGAGCCGATGCGGGTGGCTCGCCACCACCACCAGAACTTGGTGGGGTACCACTCGTCGGTGGATTCAGGGCCGTTCAGGTCGTAGATCCCCACCCGTTCGTAGAAGCCCGCCGAGCCGATGCCGTGGGCGGCCAGCATCTCGAACACGCCCTCCAGATTGGACATCAGGAGAAGCAGCCCGGCTGCCGCCAGGCCGAAGATGACCGCTCGCGGCATCAGGCGGGGGGCCGCTGCCAGCGTCCTCTCGCCGCTCATTCGGGCGGAGGCCAGCAGGTTGTAGACGACTCCGAAGACGGTGGTGGCCGCCAGCGCTGCCACCAACGAAAGGCTGAGATAGAAAGTGACGTTGGCTCCCAGGCCGGTGAACTTGGTCAGTGTGGAGGCCATGAGATAGCCGAAATAGTAGTAGCTTATGGAGTGGCCGGAGAGCCAAGGGTCGTCGGGCGGGAAGAACTCGCTGCGCTGGATGCCGTTGACGAAAGCCAGCTCGAAGGGCTTCTCGCCCCACTGGATCTCGGGGGCGAATGAGCGCAGGAAGACGGCCAGGACGAGGGTGGAAGAGAATAAGGCCTCCACCAGCAGCAGATAGCGCCAGCCGCCGCGGAGGAAGGCGCCCAGCTCCTGGCGATGGCGCCCGATGAGGACGGCCGAGAGTACGGCCAAAAGGACCATGATGAGGATGATGGAGCCGCGAGCGTTGGGGTAGATGCCCAGGGTAGCGCCGATCCACAGGGAGTAGCTCACCAGTAGGATGCCGATGACCTTGCTGAAGGCGTAGCCGCGGTCGGGCAGACGATTGAAGAAGACGAAGGCGATAGGGAAGGCTATCGCCCCTATAAGCTCTGCTGTCGCCCACCAGGTCAGCGTTTCCAGCATGGCGTCGTCAGCTTCGCGCTAGGCGAAGAGGGCCTCCACGAAGTCCTCGGCCACAAAGGGGGCCAGGTCCTCCGGTCGCTCGCCGGTGCCCACGAAGCGCACCGGGATGCCTAGCTGGTCACAGATGGCGAAGACGATGCCGCCCTTGCCCGTGCCGTCCAGCTTGGCAAGGAGAAGGCTTGTCACCTGCACCGCCTCGGTGAAGTACTTGGCCTGCAGAAGAGCGTTCTGGCCGGTGGTGGCATCCAGAACCAGCAGAACCTCATGAGGGCCTGAGGGGTCCTTGCGCTGGATCACCCTATGGACCTTGCGCAGCTCTTCCATCAGGTTGACCTTGGTGTGCAGTCGACCGGCCGTATCGATGATCACCACGTCGGCGTTTCGTCGTTCGGCGGCGGTGAGGGCGTCGAAGACCACTGCGCCGGGATCAGCCCCTGGCTGGTGGGCTATCACCTCCGCCTGTACGCGCTCTCCCCACTGCTGTAGCTGGTCGATGGCGGCGGCGCGGAAGGTATCGGCAGCGGCCAGGATCACCCGCTTGCCTTCGGCCTTCAGGCTCCAGGCCAGCTTGGCGATGCTGGTGGTCTTGCCGCTGCCGTTTACCCCCACAACCAGGATGACGGCCGGTTTGGCAGCAAATGTTCCCTCCTCGTCGCTCCAGAGCTGGTCGCCAGCGCCTTCCATGGCCAGGATGGCCGTCAACTCTTCCTTGAGGGTCTGATAGACCTGCTCGGGCTGCTTCATCCCTTCGTCTTTCACCCGAGCCTGAAGGCGTTCGATGAGATTGGCGGTGGTGGCCACGCCAACGTCGGCGGCCATGAGGAGTTCCTCCAGTTCCTGCCAGAGCTCATCGTCGATGCGGGAACGTTCGAAGAGTCCGGTTACGCGGCGAAACCAGGTACGACGGGTGCGGTCGAGGGCGGCAGTGGTTTTTTCTTCAGCCTGTGAGGAACGTCCCAAACGCCTGAACAGATGCTACCTCCTGAAGAGAGGGGGATGTCTTGCTGGATCATAGTATCTGCCTGGCGCTCGATAAGGCAAGGGGCGCTCCCGGCTGAACGGGGTCATGGGAGCTAGTTGGCAGGGACGTCGCTCAGGCGCAGGGAAAGGACACGAGAGATGCTGTCGTCGCCCATAGAGACGCCGTATATGTTGTCGGCTGTCTCGATGGTGCGGCGATTGTGGGTAATAACAATGAACTGGGTCTGCTGGGCCAGTTCTCGAATGGCAGTGACGAAGCGGCCTACGTTGGCCTCGTCCAGCATGGCGTCTACTTCGTCTAGGACGCAGAAGGGCGAGGGGTTGGTCTGGAGGAGGGCGAACAGGAGAGAGACCGCCGTCAGCGCTTTCTCACCACCGGAGAGCATGCTCAGGCTTTGCAGACGCTTGCCGGGCGGCCGAGCGACGATGTCCACGCCTGCGGTGCGATAGTCCTCCGGCTCGGTGAGAACGAGCTTGGCCTGACCGCCGCCGAAGAAGGTGGTGAAGTATTTGCTGAACCGCTCCGCTACCTGGTGGAAGGTTTCCTCGAAGCGTCGGCAGATGATTTCATCCAGCTCATCGATGGCCTCAAGGAGGGAGCGCTCGCCTGCGCTCAGGTCGGCGAGCTGGGAGGTAAGGAAGGTGTGGCGTTCCTTCAGCTCGTCGTACTCGGCCTCGGCCTGGGGGTTGACGGGGCCCACGGCTCGGAGCTGGGCACGCAGGCGTTGTATGCGCTCTTCCATCGTCTGCGGATCGATGACTGCTCCACCGGCCACCGGTGGCAGGCGGCTGCTTCGGGTGTGGCTGTCACCGTCGCCATCGCCATTACCGTCGCCGCTGGACAGCCAGGCAGGCGATTCCAGCGTCGGCATGGGTGTCGCTCTCACTTCGCCACCACTGGTCAGCGTCAGACCGTCGGCCTCTATGCGCTGACGCAGGCTTTGGAGGTCATCCAAGTGGTGATGCACCTTCGACTCCGCTTCCAGGAGCTGGCGTTCCGCTGACAGCAGGCGGTTGCGGGCGGCGGCCTCCTTTGCCTGGGCATCGCGCTCTTGGCCTTCGAGGGCAGCTATGATCTGCTGGGCAGGATCCACATCTTCGCTGTAGCGCTTAAGCTCCTGGTTGAGCTTCTCTACCTCTCGCCAGTTGGCCTCGGCGTTTTCCGTAAGGGAGGTGCTCTCCAGCTCGATGCCGTGCAGCTCGGCCTGCTTGGCGGTCATATCGGCGTCCATCTTGGTCAGAGTGGCCTGGCGGGTCTCCTGGATATGGCTTAGGGACCGCAGCTCTCCGTCCAGAGAGGCGACGTTCGTGCTGCACTCAGTAACCCTTTGCAGCAGGGTCTGTCGGCGCTCGCCGAACAGGCCAGCAGCCGAGCGTAGATACTGGGTGACCTCTTGAGCCTCAGCGGCCTGGGCCAGCAGTTGCTCTCTCTCCTCCTGCAAGCGTTGATCTTGCTGGGTGAAGGATGTCAGTTGTTTGGTTGACCTCCGCTGGCTGGTGATCAGCCAGCGCAGCTCGCCTCGAAGCTGGGCCAGGAGATGGCGATCCCGGGCGATGACATCCTGGGCTCGCATGCGCTGCTCCTGAATGGTGGCCAGGGTCTGGGTCACTCGCTGGAGATCGCTCTCATCCTCAGCGATGCGGGAGCGAAGCCGCTCCGTTTCTTGCTCAGCGGCCTGGCGAGAGCGAATCAGTCTCTCGATCGCTTTTGGTATGGAAGCCAGCTCCTGCTGGCGGGCGAATACATTGCCTTCGCTGGTAGGGCGGCCGGTGCTGATCAATCCCATGGGGTGAAGGAGAATACCGTCGCGGGTTACCACGCTGCCCATCCCCCGTCGCAGGATGCGCAGAGCGGTATCCAGGTCCTCTACGATGATGGTGCGGCCGAGGAGGGAATCGATGATCTTGCGATAACGTCCGTCGCACTTCACCAGCCGGCTGGCGACGCCCACCACCCCCTGTTCCTTCATGATGTTGAGGGGGTAGACCTCCTTGAGGCTGTCCAGGGGGAAGATGACTACCCGTCCTACCTCTTGTCTGGCCAGTTCCTGCACAAGAGCCAGGGCGTCCTTCTGGTGTTCCACCAGCATCGCTTGGAGATTCTCGGCCAGGGCGGCCTCGATGGCGCGTTCCAGGCCCTTGGGCACGCGGATGAGGCTGCTCAGCACTCCCAGGAGGCCATGCACCTGGGTGTCGCCGGCCTCCAGGGCAGGCGCAGCGGTAGCCCGTGTTCGGGCGTTTTGGGCTTGCTGGGCATCGGTGAGGACGCCAAGGCGAGCCTCGAGGCGCTCTATCTCCAGATCGCGCAGACGGCAGCTCTCCTGGAGGGTCAGGAGGGAGACCTGGCTCTTCTCCAGGCGGCTCTTTAGGGCATCCTGTTCCTGAAGGGCGGCCACAATGGTTTCATTCTGGCGTTTCTCCTCCGCCCGATAGCCACTCAGGTTGCGTGCCGCCTCGACCATCTGCGATATGATCGCCTGGCGGTGCTCCTCCTGCTGGGCGGTCTCCTCCTCCAGGCGTGAGCGGGTTTCGACCAGGCTACGCAGGCGTGCTTCCACATCGCTTACGGCGGCGCGGGTGCGAGCGGCCTTCTCCTCCCCGGTCGCCGCCTGGCGCTGCATGCCGGAGGATTCCTGCTCGAGGCTCTCCAGCTCCTGCTGTGCCTGGCTGAGGGCGCGACGACCTGCCTCCAGTTCTTCTTCCAGGGCGGTCCTGCGGCGGCTGTCCTCCACCGACGATCGCGCCAGATTGAGCATCTCTTTCTCCAGGGCCTCGAGCTCTAACTGGAGCTGCTGCCGCCGACCGATCACGCCGCTGTGCTGCTGATAGGCGAGGGCGATACGCTCTTGGAGGCGGCTCACCTGCTCGCTGAGGCGCTGGTGGTGGAGGGCACGGTCGGAGATCGCCGAGCGCTTCCTGGTCAGCTCCTCCCTCACCGCCGCCAGCTGTTCCTCCCAGGTCTTGATTTCGGCCTCGGCGCGAGCCTGCTCCTGCTGGCAGCGGTCGAGGGTCAGTCGGGCCGTCCCCAGGGTCTCCCTCTTCTCTTGCCAGAGGTGGCCATACCAGGCTTGCAGGGCGTCTGTGAGCTCCTGCGATAGCTGCTCGTGACGGGCGGCTCGTCGCGCCTGCCGTTCGAGTTGCGACAGGCGAGGATCTATCTCATCGACCAGGAACTGGACACGCTCCATGTTTCCTCGATCTTGAGACGATAGCGCTGAACGTCGGCGGCTTCCTCCAGCAGGAAGCGGCGCTCCTCAGGGCGGAGGTTAAGGATGGTCTCTACTAGTCCCTGGCCGATGATAGCGTAGCTGCTCTGGCTGGCGTTGGCTCGTAGGAGAAGGTCGGTGATGTCCTTGAGGCGAACCCGCTTGCGGTTGATGTAGTAGTCGCTATCGCCGGAGCGGCGAGCGCGGCGGGTGATAGCTACCTCGGCGAAATCGAGGGGAAGCCAGCCGTCGCTGTTGTCGAGGGTGATGGATACCTCGGCGGCGTTGGCCGCTGACCGCCGAGAGCTGCCGCTGAAGATGACCTCTTCCAGCTTGCGAGCGCGGAGAAGGCGGCCGCTGGTCTCGCCCAAGACCCAGCGGAGAGCATCGGCCACGTTGCTCTTGCCGACGCCGTTGGGGCCGACAACGGTGGTGATGCCCGGCCCCAGCTCGAAAGCCGTGCGGGTGGCGAAGCTCTTGAATCCCTGGATTTCCAATCGTTTGAGGTACATAACTAACTCAGCCTAGCAGCAGGGGGTAGGTTCGCCGGATTCGATAGTCTTGAGGGCCTCCTGGGCAGCCTTGGTCTCTGCCTCCTTCTTGCTTCTGCCCTGACCCAAACCCAGAGCGCGATCGCCCACCATGGCCTCTACGGTGAACACCTTGGCGTGGTCTGGGCCCTCGGCGGCCACCGTTCGGTAGGAAGGGGTTGTCTGCCAGCGGGTCTGCACCAGCTGCTGCAGCCGCGACTTGCTGTCTAGGGCTATCTTCCCGGCCGTCAGGCGGGCAAGCTCTGGCTTGAGACAGCGGAGGACAAAAGCTCTGGTCTTGGCCAGGCCGCTGTCCATTAGAGCCGCTCCTACTACCGCCTCGAAGGTAGAGGCCAGGTTGGAAGGTCTCTGCTGACCGCCGGTCAGCCTCTCTCCCCGCCCCAGGAGGAGGTAATCGCCTAGGGATAGCCTCTCGGCAATCTGGGCGAGGGTCTCCCAGCGGATGAGGGAGCTCCTGAGTTGGGTGAGCTCCCCTTCGCTCAGATGGGGGAAGTCGCTGCAAAGCTTCTGGGAGACGATCAGCCCCAAAGCAGCATCACCCAGGAACTCCAACCGCTCGTTGGACTCTAGCGCTGGGAGATTAGCCTCGTTAAGATATGACCGGTGGACTAGAGCTTGCTGGAGCAAGGAAGGGTTTTTGAACTTCAGGCCGAGAGCCGTCTGTAATAGCGAAAGGTCTGGCCCCTGCTTTGTTGTCGCGGTTGCCTTAGATGCCAAACTTTCACCTTGGAAAACGTTCACCGTCACTGTTTTGTGTCCGGAGAGCACACCAGGGTGAATTAGTTGGTTAAGAAAGACACCCTTTCAATATGGAGGGTGCTCTCAGCGAACGCAGGCAATGATAGGGGTTGTGAGAGCGAATGTCAAGGGCCGGCTGTGGTGATAGGATGGGAAAAGCATAGTGGAGACGTAGTGGATACATGGTGGAGAAGGGGCTAACCACAGCAACAAAGCTTCTCGCCCGCCTGCAGCGCGCTCTGAGCGCAGGGGCGGATCAAGCTCTGAAGGCTGTGCTACGGCTGGCGGAGGAAGAAGGCCGTACGCTCTATCTGGTGGGCGGAGGCGTGCGGGATCTGGTACTGGGATGTGACCAGGTAGACATCGATTTGGTGGGCGAAGGGTCG
>Ga0111179_1025_pt1 | contig 14989 bp, 15 predicted proteins | sample DeeMarSWOR324_28_FD_80226 | JGI IMG/M metagenome (GOLD analysis project Ga0111179, IMG submission 80226) | Dehalococcoidia bacterium SM23_28_2
CGGCGTTGAAGGGGATGGTGGTCATTTTTTGCCTCCTTTTGCAGTGGCCTTGGCCCGTTCCTCATGGGACATTTCAGCCAGGCGCTCGACCTCCTTAACGTCCAGCCTGAGCCCTTCGGCCACGCGGCGGCCGTACTCGCGGTCGGCCTTGTAGAATAGCGCTGTCTGGCGCAACTGGATGCGCTTCTGCGCGCCGCCTAGATGGGTCACGATGTTGCCGATCAGGTGATCCCGATCCTCGTCGGTCATAACCTTGCGGTACAGAATCCCAGGCTGCACGAAATCGTCGTTGGGGTGGGTGTATCGCTGACGTGCGGCCTTGCCGGAGACCTCGAAGGCTGGCTCGGCCGCTTTCGGCTCAGGCTCAGGGCCACCGAAGCTGTTGGGGTAGTAGTTCGGGCTGCCGCCGCCGTTGAGGTCAAAGCGCATAAACCCGTCGCGCTGGTAGTTGTTCACCGGCACGGCCTTGGCCGAGTTCACCGGTAGCAACTGGTAGTTCGGCCCCAGGCGGTGGCGATGGGTGTCGTGGTAGCTGAAGAGGCGACCCTGCAGCATCTTGTCCGGCGAAGCTGCTATCCCGGGCACTAGGTTGCCGGGGGAGAAAGCGGCCTGTTCGACCTCGGCGAAGTAGTTCTCCGGGTTGCGGTTGAGGACCATGCGGCCCACCGGGTTCAGCGGAGCGTCACCCTGATGCCAGACCTTAGTGATGTCGAAGGAGTCGAAGCCGTAATTCTCGGCCTGCTCGGGGGTCATGATCTGCGCGTAGACCTTCCAGGCCGGGTACTCGCCTCGCTCGATCGCTTCGCGCAAGTCGCGAGTGGCATGGTCGGGGTCCACGCCCTTCATGCGTTCGGCCTCTTCCCGGGTTAGGTTCTGGATGCCCTGCTCGGTCTTGAAGTGAATCTTCACCCAGAAGTAATCGCCCTTGTCGTTGTACCACTTGAAGGTATGCCCGCTGTAGCCGTTCATGTGGCGGTAGCTCTTGGGCGTGCCGCGATCGGAGAAAAGAACGGTGACCTGGTGGATCGACTCCGGGGTGAGGGAGAGGAAGTCCCAGAACATATCCGGGTCCTTGAGGTTGGTGGCCGGGTTTCGCTTCTGGGTGTGGATGAAGTCGGGGAACTTCAGCGGATCGCGGATGAAGAAGACCGGCGTATTGTTCCCTACGAAATCGTAGTTCCCCTGCTCCGTGTAGAACTTCACCGCGAACCCGCGGGGGTCGCGTTCGGCGTCGGCCGAGCCCTTCTCGCCGCCCACGGTGGAGAAGCGCGCGAAGACCTCGGTGCGCTTACCGACCTTGGACAGGAACTTGGCTCTAGTGTATCGCGTCACGTCGTGGGTGACCTCGAAGTAGCCGTAGGCGCCCGCTCCCTTGGCGTGCACCACACGCTCGGGGATGCGTTCGCGATCGAAGTGGGAGAGCTTATCGATCAGATGAACGTCCTGCAGCAGGGCGGGGCCGGGGCTGCCCGCGGTCAGAGTGTTCTGGTCGTCGTCGACCGGCGTGCCAGAGCTGGTGGTCAGGATATCTTTGTTCTCTGCCATTGTTCTTCGGCTCCTTCGGCCTTCTGTTCCTGGCCACTATTTCGGCGGCCTATCCCGCAGCAGCGAGGATAGACTCCGTAGAACGTCAGGCGATGGTGAACGGTCGTGTAGCATCTCCTAAAAACCACCTCCTCTGTCGCCGCGGACGTCGCACGGGCGGTGAGAGTGAGGACGAGCGTTGCGACCACTGTGGCAGGCGCCGGCGTTGAAGGGGATGCTCATTCTGCACCTCCTTCCGTTGGCGCGGCCGACGCAGTGGATCCGCGCTGGGCCAGCTCGCGGTCGATCATGAACAGACCGCTGGGGTCGTCGCCCACGAGCTTGAGCTTCTGCACCACCTCGTCGGCGGAGGCTTCCTCCTCCACCTGCTCAGAGACAAACCACTGGAGGAAGTTGTTGGTGGCGTGGTCTTTTGCTTCCACGGCTAGGTCGACCAGTTCGTTGATCAGACTGGTGACCTTTTGCTCGTGCTGGTACACGTTCTCGAACACTGCCAGCGGCGAGTCCCATCGAGAGGGCGGCTTGTCCACCGCCTGCAGGGTGACCCTGCCGCCGCGCTCGTTGACGTAATCGTAGAACTTCATCGCGTGCATCAGCTCTTCCTTTGCCTGCACGCGCATCCAGTTCGCGAAGCCGGCCAGGTTCACCGACTGGAAGTGGGCGGCCATCGACAGGTAAAGGTAGGCCGAGTAGAGCTCTGCGTTGAGCTGCCTGTTGAGGGCCTTTTCCATTCTTTGGTCGATCATGACAATTACCTCCTTAACTCGGCGGACTGTGCGTTCATGGGAGTGCGCCTCCGTTGACAAGGGGCGGACTATGCATAGGTGATTCTATCCACCCCTTCCTAGCGAAGCAAGCCCGTCGGCATTCGGTTCTAGTCTTCATTTCGATCGCTCATCTCGTTGGCAGCGCGGGCAGACCCCGTAGAACTCCAGCCGATGGTGCACATCGGCGTAGCCCTTCTTGGCAGCCACTTCCTCGGCCGCCGGTCCCAGGTCGATGTCCAGATCCTCGATGGCGCCGCAGACGGTGCACACTAGGTGGGGATGAGGATGAGGGTTGCGACCGTCATAGCGGCTGCCGCCGCTGCTGCTGCGGGGCAGCTCCAGGACCTCCCCGATCTCCTTGAGGCGCTCGAGCGTGTTGTAGACGGTGGCCAGGCTGGTGGTAGGGAAGTCCTTGTGCACTCGACTGTAGATCTGGTCCACGCTCGGGTGCTCCCTGCTCTCCGCCAGGATCTTGATGATAGCGAGGCTCTGGGGCGTTATTCGATGCCCAGCGCTCCTGAGCCTGGCCAGGAGGTCATCCAGCCGCGTCTTGTTGGGGTGGTTGTTTAGAGTCATTCTTTCTTAGTATCCATTCTAGCTATGCTCCTCACGCTTGTCAATACCTGGGGGACAAAAAGTCAAGGGCGACGGTGGCCCTATGCCTGGCAGTGGCGGCAGAAGTTGGTGATGCGCTGGCCGGCGGTGATCTCGGTGATCGATGCGCCGCAGTTGGGGCAGGGCTGGCCGCCGCGACGGTGGACCTTCAGGTGGTCGCGGTACTCGGCCACCGGCAGGCCCTCCTTCTCCATGCGTTCGGTGACGATGGCCGCCGCTTCGCCCAGCACGGAGCGGATGGCCCGATACAGGCGGCCCTCATCCTCCGCCGATAGCTCCGTCCGCTTGCGGTAGGGGTGGATGCCAGCGGCGAACAGGATCTCGTCGGCGTAGGCGTTGCCGATGCCGGCCACCAGCGTCTCGTTCAGGATCACGTTCTTGATCTGGCCACGAAAGCGCCTGAGCCGCTCTCCGAAGACCTCCTCCGTAAGCTCCTCCGACAGCGGCTCAGGGCCCAGTTCCCCGAAACGAGGCACCGCATCGAAGGCCCCTTCCCTCACCAGGTAGACCTTGCCCATCAGCCTCTCGTCGAAGTAGCGCAGTTCCTGGCCGTTGGCCAGAGCCAGCGTGAAGCAGGTCTTGGCCCGCTGCTTCTCCTTGGGCGGGCAGTACTGGAACCGGCCGCTCAGCATGGGGTGGATGGCGAGATAGTTCCCGCTCTTCAGGGAGAAGAGGATGAACTTGCCCCGCCGTTCGACCTCGCCGAAAGCGTTGCCGGTGAGCGTGGCGATGAAGTCGTCCTTGGGGGCACGCACTACCAGGGCGATGCTCACCGTCGCCGCCTCGATGCCGACGCCAGGGATGCGCCGATCGAAGAAAGAGCGATAGGCCTCGAGGTCTGGCAGCTCGGGCATGGGGGTACTAAGCGCTACTTGTGTAGCGCGGGTAAGAGCCGAAGATGCGAAAGAGGGAGGACTGAGCCTTGATCCCCTCCAGAGCCTCAGCCACCGGCCCCTCGCTGCGATGCCCGGCCAGGTCCAGCAGGAAGATGTACTCGCCCAGCCGCTCCTTGGTGGGCCGTGATTCCACCTTGGTGAGATTGATGTCGCGGCTGGAGAACTCCTGCAGCACGCTCACCAGCAGCCCCGGCCGGTCATCGGCGAAAGAAAAAGCCAGGGAGGTCTTGTCGTTCCCCGTGGGTGGATGATCGCTCTCGGCCAGCACCACGAAGCGAGTGAGGTTGTCTGAGCGGTCCTGGATGTCGTGGGCCAGGATCTCGGCGGAGTAGAGCTCGGCGGCGCGACGGGTAGCGATAGCGGCAGCGTTCTCGCGGCCCACCATGTCCTCCACCGCCGCCGCCGTGGACAGGGCGGCCACTATCTCCGCCTTGGGGAAGCAGCGCTCCACGAAGCGCCGACACTGGCCCAGCGCTTGCGGATGGGACAGGATCACCTTCACGTCGGCGGTCTGCATGCCTGGCCGTACCAGGAGGCAGTGCCCGACGGGCAGGACCAGCTCCCGCCTGATGGAGAGTCGCGACTCGTGGATGAGGATGTCCAGCGTGTCGGTGACTGACCCCTCGATGCTGTTCTCGATGGCCACCACCCCTTCCTCGGCCATGCCCGAATCGACAGCCGCAGCCACGGCGGCCACGCTGGCAAAGGGCAGGAGCTGAGCCGAGGAGTCATAGTGTAGAGCAGCCTCTTCGCTGAAGGTGCCCGGCGGCCCCAGGAAGGCGATGCGCTTAGCGCTCATTCGTCTCTTCGGCAGGGGTGGTGAGGACAGCCCTCAGGGCGTCCTCGCTCTCGCAGCGACAGACCGCCACCACCTCGTCGCCGGCGCGAACCACAGTATCGCTGTTGGGGATACGAGGCACCCCCTCCTCGTCGATGATGACGGTGATCAAGCACTGCTGGGGTAGAAGCAGCTCGCCAACACGCTTGCCCACCATCGCCGAGTACGATGGCACCTTCGCTTCCACTATCTCCAGACCGCCCCCTTTGATGGTCAGCAGCGGTATGAGGGGGTGGGAGGGAAGCTCCTGCTCGATGTTGGCCAGAATAAGGGCAGTGGAGCTGATGGCGGTGTCGATGCCCAGGCTCTTGAATACGGCCTCGTTCTTGGGATTGTTGATAAGGGCTACCGTCCGGCGGACGCTGAACTTGTTCTTGGCCACCTGACATGCCACCAGGTTGTCTTCGTCGTCGCCGGTGACGGCGATGAACAGGTCGGCGCGGCCGGTGCCTGCTGACTCCAGGGTGATGCCCTCGCAGCCATCGCCCCGGAGGACGATGTCGCCCAACTCGTCGGCGATCTCCTGGCACTTGGCGGCGTCCTTCTCGATGACCAGCACCTCGTTGCCGTCCTCCACCAGTTGCTTGGCCAGATAGTAGCCTACCTTACCACCGCCCACGATGATGATGTACATACTAATCCTCGCCCCCCGGCTCCCTCTCTAGGGCCTTCTTCAACAGTTGCGCCACTTCTCTGGTGGGGCTGATGGTCTCCAGACCGAGGTTGTGATAGAGCTCCTCTCGGATCGGGTCGAAGATGCGGCAGACCACTTTGGGGACGCCGAAGATGTGCTTGGCTATTTGGCTGGCCATGACGTTGCGATTGTCGCCCGGTGTCACGGCCACAAATGCGTCGACCTCCTCCAACCCTATCCGCCGCAGGACATCCTGGTCGATGCCGTTGCCCACTACCCGTTTTCCTTTGAAGTCGGTGGGCAGTTGGTCAAACGCATCGGGGTCGATGTCCAGGATGGTGACTTCTTGGCCCTCACGGTCGAGGAGAGTAGCCAACTCGGTGCCCACTCGACCGCAGCCCATGATGACAATTTTCATCTCACTCGGCCATTGGTAAGCGAATAAGCCATACCTCGCAGGGGGCGTTCTCCAGCACGTACTGAGAGACCCTGCCTAGGCGGAACTCTCCTCGCAGTGGCGCCGGCTTGCCGCCTCGAGGCCAGGCCAAGCCTGTTCCTTCGGTCAGGGGGCGTTTATAGCCCACCCCCAGGATGATGCCGCTCACGCTGCGTTCGATGGCCTCATCCACGATGGCGTGGGCTGCGTCTCGCGCCTGCAGAAGCTCTCCTTCCACCTCGAAGTCCACTTCTTCGGCGCGCCTTTCAGCTCGGTCGAGCACGTCCTCTCCTTTGATGGCCTCAGGCCTCAGGTCGGCATCCAGCGGTAGAGAGCGGTGCACCTCCACAACATAGACGACGTAGACCTTCCCCTTGTTGCGCTTGGCGGTCATACAGGCCAAGGAGACGGCCTCCAAGCTGGCATCCGAACCATCGACCGGTACCAGGATGTCTCTGAGCGTCATGCGAAGCTCTTTCGACCCCTCCCAGCCACAACCGAACAGACCTACTCTAAGAGCGCGTCAATTATATTAAACAGCATGAGTGAATCGCAACACAATCCGCGCGTCAAGATCAAAAGCGGAGGGCGGCTTAGCCGCCCTCCGCTGTGCTGAATGATCGTGGTTGGTTGCCTAGGGGTCAACGGGCATGTCCTCGCATTGCACCCCGCTGGCGGTGATCAGCACCATCAGGGCGTCGTACTTGTCGATGGTGGTGAGGTTGCACAAGCCGGTCACCCCACAGCGGCCTGGGACGTAGCGCGTCCAACCTTCTAGGGGGCCTCCCCAGTGGTAAGCGATGCTGTAGTTGCCCGCGCCGATGCAGTCCAAGACCGTCGCGGCGGCCGTATCGTTGGGGCCCGTCCACACGAAGTTGTGCCAGCCCGCGGGGCTCAGATCGACGTCGCGGGTGGTGGGTACCACGGTGGCCGTGGCGGTCGGGCTAGGCGTCGGGCTGGGTGTCGGGCTGGGTGTCGGGCTGGGTGTGGGCGTGGGTGTCGGGCTGGGGCTGGGGCTGGGAGCGGGCGAGGTGGTCCAGGGGTGGAAGACCACCGCGCCGTGGACAGTGCCGCACTCGTCGTCGTCCTCGTCATCGTAGATCAGCGCGGCGATGGCCGACCTGATGTTGGTGCCGCCCCAGTAGTTGTAGGTGGCGTTGACCGTAACCTCAGTGTCAGCCCCGCAAGCCAGGTCCACGAAGTAGTCCGGTGCGCTGGGGCTGCCGGCGAAGCTGTTGGCGTAGTCGGGGTGGCCGCCGATGACTATTAGCGAGTCGGCACTGGCTATCTCGTCGATGTGAATCCCATCGCTGCCGGCGTTGATCGTGTTGCGTATGACCTGCACGTTAAGCCTGCCGGCGTCATCGTCGAGGTTGAGAGCGGCCACAGTACCGGACAGGTCGTTGTCTGCTACCAGGGCCTCGTCTTCACCGTCTACGAACACCCCAAAGTCATTGTTCGCCGCTGTCGTGTTTTCGCGTATCTCATTGTGATCGCCGCCTACGGCGAGGATGCCAACCTGGTTTTGGAGTAAGGTGCTGCCATACACCAGGCTCCCGCTTGAGCCGTCGAGCACGATCCCCTCGTCCCACTCCAACGCCCATACGTCCTCGATGATGGCATCATCGCCGCTGACGTAGATGCCGGTGTCGCCGCCGGGGCCGTCTAAGGTGATATGCTGGATGGTTACGTCGTTGGCGGTGACAATGAAGCCGTCGCCGAGACGCTCAAGCACGATGTCGCCGACATCGGCCCCTTCTCGGCCCTCGATGGTCAGGCTGATGCCCACGTTGACGGTTTCGTCGTAGGTGCCTTCGCACACCCGTACGATGTCATCGGCGGAGGAAGCTGCCACGGCGCTGGTGATATCGGCGTAGGCCGTTGCAGTGGAGCATTCGGTCGGCTCACCAGCGTCGTCGGCGTCGTTCACCCAGCGCACTGTCTGGGCCTCGGCCAGCCAGCTCTGCCAGGTGCCCAGAGCAATGGTGAGAACTGCCACCAGACCTACCACCGCCACCACTGCTGTCCTGGAGCGGAGCCATCTCATGGTCAATCTCCTTCCATTGATTACTAAATGATCGCGTTGCTCTGTTTCTATCACAGGCGTAAGAACGTGTCAAGAGGGTGTGCTTGTTTACTGCCTTTCGACTGCCGCCGCCACTCGATGGCAGTCAGTTAAGTGGGACGGCGGGAGGCTATGTAGTCGACGCTCTTGCGATACCAGTCCTCCTCGATCTTGCCGCTGGCCATCAGGTAGTTGAGCATCGTCTCCAGGCCGAGGACGGATATGAGGTTATAGCCGTGGGCCTTCAGGCGTTCCTTGGCTCCCTCGTGCCGATCCAGCAGCACTACTACATCCTTAACCTTCAGGCCGGCCAGCCCTAGGAAGGCGGCCGTCTCGATGATGTTTCCACCGCCGGTAACGAGGTCATCGATCAGGAGGACCGTCTCGCCTCGCTCGTATATGCCCTCCAGGAAGGGTTTGGTGGTGTCGCGATCCTTGGATGGGTGGATGTACACCATCGGCACGTTGGCGATGAGGGAGAAGACGGTGGCCAGATGCAACCCACCAAAGGGAATGCCCGCCACTCGGTGGAAGGGGGCCCCGCGGGGGTGAAGCATCTTCTGGAGGGTGCGCACGTCATCGTACATCAGGCGGGCCGCTCGTCTCAGGGATCTGGGCTTGCTGATCAGCAGGCGCACGTTGACGTAGATGGGAGAGTGGAGGGTCGTCCTTCCCAGGGTGAAGTCGCCAAACCGGATCGCTCCCAGATCCCACAGGGTCTTCGCCAGCCACAGATTACCGGCGCTCCGACCAGAATGGCCCATGTTGACTCGCCTCTGCTCCAACTAAGGAGAGCCTCCCCGCAGAAGAGGTAGCCCCCGCGAGCAGAGGCCCTTGGAGCGGCAAAACGATACCACTACCCATAGGCGCTGTCAAGGCGTGGCGCTCACACTTTATCGTGGAAGGGATTGACGCCAGCGGCGGACGGCCTCTCGGTTGACACAGTGGGGCGGCACCTCGCCTCGCATGGCCGCCAGCAGGTTGTCCACGGCCATCTTGGCCATGGCCAGGCGAGTGGCCACGCTGGCGCTGGCAATGTGGGGTGTGATGATGATGTTGTCCAGCCCCAGCAGAGGGTCGTCTGGGGCGATCGGTTCCTGCTCGCTGACGTCGATGGCAGCGGCGGCGATACGGCGCTCCTTGAGGAAGCGCCACAGGGCCCGTTGATCGACTATCGTTCCTCGGGCGGTGTTGACGAGAACGGCCGTGGGCTTCATGAGCGACAGCTCTCGCTCGCCGATGAGGTGGTGGGTCTCAGCGGTGAGGGGCACATGCAGGCTAATGAAATCGGACTCTGCCAGAAGCTCCTTGGGCTCCGCATAGGCCAGGCGGTAGCGGCGCTCCTCCTTGGGCTTCCGAGTCTTGTCGTAGTACAGGACGCGCATGCCGAAGCCGCGTCCCCTCTTGGCTACCTCCAGGCCGACGCCGCCCAGGCCCATCACTCCCAAGGTGGCGTCGTGTATGTCCTGCCCCAGGAGGATCTGCGGTCCCCACGTCTTCCAGCGACCCTCGCGAGTGTAGCGGTCGGCCTCTACCACTCGGCGAGCAGCGGCCAGCAGGAGGGCAAAGGCGAAGTCCGCGGTCGTCTTGGTCAGAATGCCGGGCGTGTTGGTCACCAGGATCGCCCGCCGGCTGGCCTCCTGCACGTCGATGTTGTCGTAACCCACAGCCATGTTGCTGATCGCCCGCAGCCGTGGCGCGGCCGCCATGATCCGCGCATCGATACGGTCGGTGAGGAGGGTGAGCAGGGCATCAGCATCGGCTGCCTCCGCCAGGAGGACATCCGGCGGCGGGGGCAACTCCCCGGGCCAGACCCTTACGGTCGCCATTTCTCGCAGGGGGTCGAGGGCGGCACTGGGAAGCTCCCGTGTGATGTAGACCTTGGCTGCTTCTGTTTCTGCCACCTTCACCTCTTGCCACGCATGATACTCTAGTGGCGGGCCGTTCTGTCAATCGGTGGCTAAGGGGCTAGCGGCGCGGGGCCACCTGTTGTTAGAATGCACAAAGGAGGGAACGGGAGACGTGGACTCCTTTGCCATTGTCTGTGATAGCAGCCACGATCTGCCGCCATACATCAGCGAGAAGCTGCGCCTTACGGTGGTGCCCTACAGCATCAACTTCGGCGTGGACAGCAGCATCGATGATGGTGTGATGTCTCCGGAGGAGTTCGCCGAGCTGCTGGACCGATATGAGAAGGGCAAGGGATATCCCACGACGGCCGCGCCCGCTCCTTCTCGGTTCGTGGAGGCGTTCAAGGCCAATGTGAAGAAAGGCCTGTCGCGAATCCTTACCGTCACCGTCTCCGGCAGGCTGAGCAAGACATACGAGTCTGCCGTCCAGGCGGCGGACATGGTCAAAGAGGAGTATCCTGACTCGGAGATCGAGGTGGTAGACTCCCTTAGTGGCTCGATGGCGGAGGGCATGCTTGTCCTGGAGGCGGCCCGTGTGCGCGACTTGGGCCGGCCTTTGCATGAGGCCAAGCGGCTGCTAGAGGAGATGAGGGGACGTGTGCGGCTCCTTGCCGCACTGGAAACGACCAAGTACCTGGTGAAGAGCGGACGGGCGCGCTCCTTCCAGCATATGCTCAGCACCGCCCTGCGGATCAAGCCGGTCATCACTGCTAGGGAGGGGGCTATAGCTCTCTACAGCAGAGTGCGGGGCCGTATGGAGAGAGCCGTCGATCACATGGTTGACGAAGTGCAGCGCACCTACAAGTCGGGCATAGTTGCGGTGGTGGAGGGAATAGCCCCCGACCTGCGAGAGATGATTGTACACAAGCTGTGTCAAAGGCTGGGCATCAACAGGGAGCAGATCGTGGAGGCCCAGATGACCTCCGCTCTGCTCGTTCATCTGGGCAGGCGGACGGTGGGCGTTGTCTGGGAGGAGGAGGAGCCCCAGCCTTCATAGCGAGCTGCGGGCGCTGCAGCATTGGCGAGATTCTTCCTCTTTGACGTTGACAAGACCCTGGTAGATAGCCGTGGTGCCGGCGGGCGGGCGATGAATCTGGCTTTCGCTCGCCTATTCGGCATCGAGCAGGGCTTCGCTGGCATCGACTTCAGTGGCCGCACCGATACGGCCATCTTCCGCGATGCCGTCAGCGCACACGGCCTCGATGGCGACTTCCCCGCCCTTATGGATCGCTTTCAGGAGGCCTACCACAGCATGCTGCCCGATTCGCTGGTCGAAACCCAGGGGTGTGTGCTCCCCGGCGTGCGCGAGTTGCTGACTGGCCTGCAGGCGGCTCCGGGGGCGCTTCTGGGGCTGGCGACGGGCAACTTCCGCGAGGCCGCCCGCCTGAAGCTGGAGCATTTCGGGCTGTATGAGTTCTTCCTGGCAGGCGGCTACGCTGACGACTCCCAGGATCGGGCGGAGCTTGTGGCAATAGCCATCGAGCGGCTGGCCGAGGCGAGCGGCGGGCAGTCTTCCCGCGAGGTCTATGTGATCGGCGATACGCCCCTGGACACAGCCGCCGCTGAGGCCAACGGGGCGCGCTCGGTGGCCGTAGCTACGGGGTTCTTCAGCGTCGACCAGTTGATGGCCGCCGGCGCCGGCCTCGTCTTCCCCGACTTCTCCTCCTGGCAGACGGTTCTGGACGCCCTACTGGCCTGAGCGGAGGCCCCCGGCTTATTCGCCGGGAAGCGCGTGTTCCTTCTCCTTGCCCTTGCTGCTGGCGCCTGCTGGACGCTCGGCCTCAGCCCGTCGGCTGACCGCGGCGGGGACCAATGGCCGGTCAGCCTCTCTCCGCGTTCTAACGTCGTGAGGCCGTGCTGCCCGCTTGGCGTCGTACATGGCAGCGTCCGCGATTCTCACCAGGTCGTCCGCGGATTTTGCGTCGTTGGGGAAGCAGGCTATGCCGGCGCTGATGCTGAGGCGAGCTGCGGACCTATCGGTCGTTTTTCTGAGGCTTGTGGTGACGAGGCTGTTTATGCGATCGACGATGGCTTGTGCCTTTGATGAGTCGGCGTGCACTATTATCGCCGCGAACTCGTCGCCGCCGTAGCGGAAGGCGATATCTGAGCCGCGTATCGCCTTACGGATGCAGTCAGCAAGGAGGCGTAGAATGCCGTCACCCGCCTGGTGGCCGCGGGAGTCGTTGTACTGCTTGAAGTTGTCGACGTCCATCATCACCACGGCGAAGCCGTGCTTGTACCGCCTGGAGCGTTCGATCTCCTCGCCCAGGCGCTGGTAGAAGTGGGCGTGGTTGTAGAGGCCGGTGAGGCCGTCGGTGATCGCTCTTATCTGCAGCTCGGCGTACAGCCGCTCTCGCTCCTCCTCGGCCCGCCTGCGCTCGGTGATGTCCTGGTAAACACCTCTGTATCCGAGCACGTTTCCTTGACCATCAAGGATGGGTAGCCCCGCGCTCTCAACCACGACCGTGTGGCCGTCCTTATGTACCTGCCGGGCCATCGCCTGGAAGAATGTGCCCTTGCGGGTAAAGCTCTCCCTGTCTCTTGCCGCAAGCTGTTTCTTGTCCTCCGGGGCGTAGAAGTCGTGGGGATATTTCCCGATTACCTCCTCGGGTTCATAGCCAAGGATGTCTTTCACTGCCGGGCTGGAGTACGTATAGCGCCCCTCTGAATCGACCTCCCAAATCCATTCGCGGGAGCTCTGGGCCACTTGGCTGAACCGTTCTTCGCTCTCACGCAGCGCTTTGTGCATCTGCGCCGCCTTGAGGGCCGACGCTGCCTGGGCGGCAAAACCCTGGAGAAACTTGACTTCCTCCGGATGGAAAGGGCGGGGCTTGAAATAGACGAAACCGATCGTGCCCAGGAATTCGTCCTGGAAGAGCATAGGGAAGATGGCCACCGACCTTATGAGGCTCATCCTGAAGAACTGCCTGACAGCCGGTTCTGCCCGTTCGTCGTTCTGGGCGTCGGGCAGAAAAACGGGTTGTCGAGTGCGCATCATTTCCAGCTTGTAGGGTTCGGGGCGCTCGGGATTGAAAGAATTCCTCCACACTTGTCCCGGGCTCGTCCCGGAGAAGCGGGACTCGCTGAGGATGCGAAGGAAGAACCGGTCGGTTTTGGCATCGTACACGTCGATGTTTATGATGTCTGCGCCGGTGGGCGCAGCGATGGCTGTCGCCAGGTTTGTCAGGGCGGCTTCCAGCAGGGCGGCTTCCACGTTGTCCGATCGACTGAGCACCTGAGCTGCGTCGGCGAAGGCGTGCAGTTGCTCCCCCTGACGTCGGTTGCGATCGGCGTTGAGGAACCGCTCCATGATGATAGTGAGAGCAGGCATCGCTGATTCCATGAAGCGCAACATACTAGCCCGCGCCTCGTGCTTGCAGGGCCCCCGCAGGACACACATCTCCGACGGGCTCTGACTGGTGGGGACAGCCAGGGCTAGGAACTGGCGGTCATCGCCGCTGGAGGCGCTGGTGAACTCTTCCACCCGGTGACCGATGAGGTCGAAGGCCACCGGCCCGCCCAGGTCGAAGATGTGACTCTGCACTATCGCCAGGGCAACCGAGGTGAAGTCCGTGCTGGCACTATCCTCTGCGTCGCCGCAAGCGAGGAAATGCTGGTCCTCGGCATAGACCACTATCACCTCGGCTGCTCTCGTGCCTCGTCGGATGATGCTGGCCGCCAGGGCAAGGGTCTCCTTGGCGGCCCCGCCCTCGATAGCGAGCCTACCTAGCTGGTGGAGCGCCTCGACGTCTTGGCTCATTCATGCACTCCAGAACCGCCATAGCGGCGTTGGCGACAGGGAACCAGCGCTGCACTCGCCAGGACGGCTAGGCCCGCGCTGATCTCAAATCGAACATTGTGCAAACAGGGCCTTTTTGGCTTCACTGTATTTAGGACGCGCGAGTGAGGAGGCGGTTACAGTTGATATCGTTGGCATTGAGGCTTCTTCGTCTGTTTCCTGATGGCCACTCTGCGGCGGCGATGGCGCAGCCGATGGAGATCGTGGGCAGTGCGCCGGTGCAGACGAGAGGAGCCTACGCGGCAGCCCTGACGACTATCCGCACGCGGGCCGGGGCGCCGTCCTTGTGGTCGAACAGGGCAGTGACCGCGCCGCCGTCGTAGTAGAGGGGGACGAAAACGCTTCCCGGCAGCACGCTATCGCTGATCTTGGCCCGGATGGTCAGCTCGCCGCGCTCGTTGGCCAGGACGACCTCCTGGCCATCTTCGACGCCCAGGGCTGCTGCGTCGGAGGCGTTCATCTCCATGAACTCTTCCCGATGCAGCTTGTCGGCCTCCGGCGAGTGGATGGTGGCGCCCTCCCAGCTGGTGTAGAGTGTGCGGCTGGTGGTGATCGGCAGGCCCTCGCCGGCCTTGGTGGGCTCCAGAGCGAGGGGCTGGAGGGCAGCGGTCTGCGGCTGGAAGCCCTGGAAGGCCTGCTGGCCTCCCGAATCCAGATCGCTATAGCGAGCCTGGCCATAAAGGGACACCAGGCTGGCTATCTCCTCCATTATCTGAGCGGGGCTGGTGTAGCCCCAGTTGCTGCCGTCCATGCCCAAGCGTTGGGCTAGAGTGGCGCCGAGCTCGGCCAGGATTCGCCAGCCGGGACGCGCCTCGCCGATGGGCGCGACGGCATCCCGCAGACGGAGCACCCGACGGTCGGCGTTGGTGTACGTGCCGTCCTTGCCGAACACGCCCACATCCGGCAGGACGACTTGCGCCAGGCGGGCCGTGTCCGAGAGCAGGCTATCGATGACCAGCAGAAAGTCTAAGGACGAAAAGCAGGTCTTCACCCACGTCTTGTCGGCTGCGGCCAGCAAGGGGTTGTCACCCAGCACTACCATCGCCTTGATGCGCCCTTTCTGGCTGGCGGCCAGGGCTTCCACGAAGCCCAGCCCGGCTGACGATGGCGGCTTGACGCTCCAGGCCCTCTCCAACTCCTGGCGGGCCGACGCGTCCTCCACGGGCCGATAGCCGGGCAGCAGGCCCGGCGTGACGCCCATGTCTCGCAGGCCCCAGACGTTGACCTCCGGCGGTAGAACGAAGAGCGACTGCGCTGCCTTCTCCGGCCCGCAGCAGAGGATAGCCAGGTTGGCCACCGCGCCCGTTACCGTCGCTGCTGCCGGCGCTCCCAGGTGGGGTACAGCGTGCACGATAGCGATGCGCCTATCGCCGGGCGATCGCTTGGCGGCCTCGGTCAGGGTAGCGGCTGCTTGCCTCACCTGATCGGCTAGGTTGGTCCTCAGGGCGGGCAGGGAGCCCTTCGCCAGGTCCTCTAGCCCCGCC
>Ga0111179_1026_pt1 | contig 14907 bp, 16 predicted proteins | sample DeeMarSWOR324_28_FD_80226 | JGI IMG/M metagenome (GOLD analysis project Ga0111179, IMG submission 80226) | Dehalococcoidia bacterium SM23_28_2
GCCGTCGTCTACTACGGAGGCTTCATCGTTGCCGGCGAGTCGATGAGTCAGCCCGGCCGCTACTTCGCCAACAACGTCGGCGGCATCATCTGCCTTCTGAACACCATGCTGGAGTACGACGTGACGCGCTTCGTCTTCAGCTCCAGCGCCGCCGTCTACGGCCAACCGCAGACGGTTCCCATCCCCGAGGATGCGCCCATCGACCCCGTCAACCCCTACGGCGAGTCGAAGGCGGTCGTTGAGCGATTGCTCCGCTGGTACGATAGCCAGTGCGGCCTGCTCTACGTGTCCCTGCGCTACTTCAACGCCGCCGGCGCCGCCGCCGACCTGGGAGAGGATCACCGTCCGGAAACCCACCTCATCCCCATCGTTCTCCAGGCGGCTCTGGGCCAGCGAGAGGTCGTCCCCCTATACGGCACCGATTATCCCACGCCCGACGGCACCTGCGTCCGCGATTACATCCACGTGCTGGACCTGGCCCACGCTCACCTGCTGGCCCTCGACCGCCTGAAAGAGGGCAGCGCCGTCTACAATCTGGGCAACGGCCAGGGCTTCTCTAACCTCCAGGTGATCGAGACCGCCCGCAGGGTCTGCGGCCAGGCCATCCCCGTGCGGGAGGAGCCGCGGCGGCCGGGCGACCCACCGAGCTTGGTGGCCTCGGCGGAGAGGGCTCGCCGCGAGCTGGGCTGGCAGCCCCAGTTCCCTACCCTCGAGGAGATCATCGAGAGCGCCTGGCGCTGGCATCGCAAGCATCCCAACGGCTACGGGTAGCTCGCTGGCTAGCCCAAGGGGAAGGCGGCCAGCCGCTCGTAGACGGCGCCGCCGGGGCCGAGGATGCTGCGCATCAGGCTGAGCTCACCGATGGTCACCGACGGCGCGGTCGGCACCGGCGTGGCATTGGCCAACTCCTTGGCCAGATGTCTGTCGGCGGTGTCCATCCTATCCGGCACGCGGGCCAGCGTGAGGTGGGGCGAGAAACGTTTGCGTTCGGGTGGAAAGCCCAGGGGTTCCAGGGCTTTTTCCACTCGCTGCTGAAGGCAGGCCAGGTTCTCCAGGTCGCCTTGCACGCTCACCCACAGAACGCGAGGCCCCCGGCGGTCGCCGAAGGTGCCGACCTCGGCCAGGGACAGCGTCAGCGGCGGTATTCCCTCTACCGTCGGGGTCAGCGCCTGGCAGATGGCGTCCACCTTCTCCTGGGGCACCGCGCCCAGGAATTTCAGCGTCAGGTGGATGCCCTCCGGCCGCACCCAGCGCAGGCGCGGCGCTCCTCTCTTGCGCAGGCCCTCCTGCAGGCTGGCCAGGGGCGCTTTCATCCCCGGCGGCAGCTCGCAGGCCACGAACAGGCGTAGTGTCGATTCGCTATCTCTTCCTCGCATGATCTAGCCTCAATAGCCGAAAGGCATTCTCCCCCAGGACGAGCCGCTTGGCAACACCGTCGTCGGGGAGGCCTTCCTCGATCGCCTGCCGCTGGCGCCGCTGTGATACGAGCGGGTAGTCGCTGCCGAACAGAATTCGTTCTGCCCCCATCAGCCCGGCGACCTGTCGATAGATCTCCGGGCCGTAGAGAAAAGGGGTGGCCGCCGTGTCGACGTAGACGTTGGCCAGCGCATCCCGAACTTCGGGCATCAGAGCATAGAAGGGGAGGCCACCCGCCCAGTGAGCGCCCACCGCCATGAGCTTCGGATGGCGGCTCACGAATCGATAGAAGGCATCCAGGCCCAGGCCGCCCTTGCCGGGGTAGGCGTGGCCCACCGGCTCGCTGACGTGAAAGAGGAGGACGAGGTCGTGGCGGAGGGCTGCCTCGGCCAGGATGACGCCGGCGCTCTCGTCCAGCGAGTAGCCCTGGCTGTCGGGCCGCAGCTCGCCTAGGCCGCGGGCGCCGCCGCGAACGCACCGTTCGGTTTCCGCCAGGGCGTCGTCTTCGGCCTGCGGCTGGACGACGCAGAAGGGGATGAGCCTGCCGTCGCTGCGGGCCGCCGTCTCCAGCAGGTATTCGTTGTGCTCCCGGCACAGCTCCTGCTCCGACCAGGCAAAGCCCAGGACCACGCTGGTGTCCACCTCTGCCTCCTCCATACCGGCCAGGAGTTCCTCGGCGGTGGCGATTTGGGCCCTGGGGCTGCTGTACATCTCGGCGAAGGCGGGATCGCGGCGCAGGTAGTCCTCCCGTCGCTCGCGTACCTTCGGCGGGAAAATGTGGGTATGGAAGTCGACTACCATGCAGCCATGATAGCATCGGGCCGTAGACATTAGAAAGGGCGGTTCTTATAATGACAGTGCCTGTGGGCGGATAGACTGGAGGTGGGGTAAGCGCCCTTGACCCCCGTAAGTGGTGTTTCCTTGAGGGAACTGGAGGCCCTAGCCAAGCGCGTTCGACGCCACATCATCGAGATGACCGCTGCCGCCGGGTGTGGTCACCCCGGCGGCTCGCTATCTTGTGTTGATATCTTGGTGGCTCTCTACGGGCATGCCCTTCGCCACGATCCCCAGAACCCCCACTGGCCGGACCGCGACCGCTTCGTCCTGAGCAAGGGGCACGCCGCGCCCGCCGTCTATGCTGTCCTGGCCGAGTGCGGCTATCTGCCGGTGGAAGAGCTGGTCACCCTGCGCCAGGTGGGCAGCCGCCTGGAGGGGCACGTGGTGCTCGATAGCCCGCCGGGGGTGGAGATGACATCGGGCTCACTGGGCATGGGGTTGTCCTTCAGTCTTGGTCAGGCCCTGGCCGCCCGCCTGGACGGAAGGGACTATCGCCTCTACTGCCTCCTGGGCGACGGCGATCTGAACGAGGGCCAGACCTGGGAGGCCGTCATGGCGTCCGCTCACCATCAAGTGGACAACCTTACCGCCATCATCGATTACAACCGCATCCAGAACGACGGCTTCTCCGATTACAGCCGCTACGAGGACAAGAGCCGTCCCCAGCGCACGGGTGGCTGGGTGAGCGAGCAAGGCCACACGGTGAACATCCTGGACCTCCAGCCCCTGGAGGAGAAGTGGCGCGCCTTCGGCTGGGAGGTGCTGGAGACCGATGGCCACGACCTGTCGGCCCTCATCGCGACGCTGGCCAAGGCGAAGGCAGTCAAGGGGCACCCCACGGTGATCATCGCCCACACGGTCAAGGGCAAGGGCGTGAGCTTCATGGAGAACAACCCCGCCTTCCACGGCAAGGCGCCCACGCCGGAGCAGGCCGAGAAGGCCCTGGCGGAGCTGGCCTAGGATGACCAATAAGGCTGCGGCGGCCACCCGCGAAGCCCTGGGGCCAACCCTCGTTCGCCTGTGTCGTCAGGGGCTGGACATCGTGGTCGTGGATGCCGACCTGGGCAGCTCCACCACCGCCCGCCAGTTCGGCAAGGCCTTCCCTGAGCGGTTCTTCCCGGTAGGGGTGGCCGAGCAGAACATGGTGAACGTAGCCGCCGGGTTGGCGGCAGCGGGCAAGACCGTGTTCATCAGCACCTTCGCCGTCTTCGCTCCCGGCCGCTGCTTCGACCAGCTGCGCCTGGGCGTCGCCCAGCCTCGCCTGAACGTGAAGGTGGTAGCCAGCCACGCCGGCATCATCACCGGCGAGGACGGCGCCTCTGCTCACGGCATCGACGATCTCTCCCTGGTGCTCTCCCTGCCTGGCTTTCATGTTATCGTGCCCGCCGACCTGATGGAGGCGGAGCAGGCCATCGAGGCGGCCGCCCGCACATCCGGGCCGTTCTATGTCCGCTGCGTGCGCCCCAAGATCCCCATCATCCACGACGAAGGCTACAAGTTCCGGTTGGGCAAGGCCCACGTCGCCCGGCAGGGCAAGGACGTGACGGTGATGGCCATCGGTGTGATGGTCTGGAAGGCGTTGGAGGCGGCCGAGCTTTTGGCCTCGGAGGGCATCGGTTGCCGCGTTCTCAACATGGCCTGCCTCAAGCCGTTGGATGTGGAGGCGGTGCTGGCAGCGGCCAGGGAGACCGGCGCTGTCGTCACCGCCGAGGATCACCTGGTGCACGGCGGCCTGGCCAGCCTTGTTGCCCAGACGCTGGCCCTGCACCAGCCGACGCCTATGGCCTTCATCGGCATGCAGGACCAGTACGCCGTTTCCGGTCGCTGGGATCAGTTGATGGAGCGCTATGGCCTCACCGCCGAAAAGATCGCCGAAGCGGCTCGTAGTGTTATCGCTCGCAAGAAAGGCTAGCCCAAGCCCTTCAATTGCGACCGCTAGTGCAATATGAGTATCGCTGTTCGGGCTGCCGCTCTATCCTTGACGGTCACCCTGGGACTGCTGATCCTCAAGCTCATCCTCGGCCTCATCAGCGGCAGCATCGCCGTCCTCTCCGATGCCCTGGACAGCGGCGAGGACCTCTTGGCCGCCGCTGCCGCGCTGTTCACCGTGCACGTGGCCGCTCGACCGGCCGACTGGGAGCACCCCTACGGTCACGGCAAGGCGGAGGGCCTCTCGGCGACGGTATCGGCGGGCGTTGTCGGCCTGGGTGGTGGGTTCATCGTCTACCAGGCCGTGCTACGGATCATAGAGGGCAGCGGCACTATCGACGTAAACCTGGGCCTGGTGGCGATGGCCACCAGCGCCGTGCTCAACACGGTGGTGTCCGTCTACATGCGGGTGGTCGCCAGTAGCGAAGGCTCTCTGGCGCTATCGGCCGAGGCCCGCCATCTGCAGACCAACGTCGTTCAGGCGGCGGCGGTGATCATCGGCCTGCTGCTGGTGCGCTTCACCGGCGTTGAGGTTTTCGATCCCCTGGTGGCTCTAGCCTTGGCTGGCTACATGTGGTGGATGGCCTTCGGGATGATCAGAGGCGCCCTGGGCGAGATCATGGACGTGCGCCTACCGGAGGAGGACGAGAGGCGGATACACCAGAGCATCTTCGCTCACCAGCCCGAGGTGCGCGGCTTTCATGACCTGCGTACCCGCCGCTCCGGCCGTCAGCGGTACATAGAGCTGCACCTCCTGGTGGACCCTGCTCGCACCATCCAGGAGGTGCACGATTTGTGCGATCAGATCGAGGCTGATATCGGGAAGCAGCTACCAGGCGCTATTATCACTATCCACCCGGAGCCCGACGACGGCCGCGATCGGGGGCCTGGGGAGCGCATCGAGCGCTAGGCCCGATGGCCGTTCCCCTCCTCCAGTTCCTCTTCTTCCTCCTCCTCTTCCTCTTCGGCGAAGTCCTCGTCGGAGTAGACGGCGGCCTCCCTGCCGGTCCAGACGGTGACCACGAAGTCCTCGCGGAAGGGGTCGGTGGTTAGCACCAGCTTCTCGTCGATCTCGGCGATTAGGTCTCTCGTATCCTCATCGGACAGGTCTTCCCCCACGCAGAGGGTGGCATAGGCCACGCTGGCAGTGAAGTGGATGTCGACCCGCCCGATCTCGTTGCCGTCCACCTCGATGGCGTAGCATTCGGAATTGGGCGTCCGGCACTCCCTCTCGAAGTAGTAGTCCCTCATCTCTTCCTCCTATCCTATGGGCGAGTCTGACCGTTGCCTAGTACTATCCACTTGTAAGTAGTGATCTCCCGCAGGGCCACCGGGCCGCGGGCGATGGTCTTCTGCGTGGAGTCGATGATCTCCGCTCCCAGGCCGAACTGGGCGCCGTCGGTGAACTGGGTGCTGGCGTTCACGTAGACGACGGCCGTATCCACCTCGTCCAGGAAGCGCATGGCCACCGAGTAGTCCTCGGTTATGATGGCGTCCGAGTGGCCTGTGCTGTGCTCGTAGATGTGGTCGAGCGCCTCGTCCAGGGAGTCGACCACCCTCACGGCGGCGATCGGAGCCAGGAACTCCTTGCCGAAGTCGTCGGCCTGCGCCGGCTTGAGCGAGAGGCCGCCGATCTGCGCCGCCTCGATGATGGCCAGCGAGCGCCGGTCGCAGCGCATCTCGATGCCCCCTTCCGCCCACTGGCGGGCGATAGCGGGGAGGAAGGCCTCGGCGATGTCGGCGTGCACCAAGAGGGTGTCCAGGGCGTTGCAGATGCTGTAGCGGCGGCACTTGGCGTTGTACGCCACTCGCACGCCCTTGTCGATATCGGCGGCGCGGTCGACGTAGGTGTGGCAGACGCCGGTGCCGCCGATCAGGACGGGCATGCGGGCGTTCTCGGCCACGAAGTTGATCAGCTGGGCGCTGCCGCGGGGCACCACCAGGTCGATAAGGCCGCCCATCTTGAGCATCTCGCCCACCAGGGCGCGGTCGGTGCTCTCGATGAACTGGATCGCCCCCTCGGGCACGCCAGCAGCCGTCGCCGCCTCTCGCAGCACGCGCGCCAGGACGGTGTTGGAGCGGATGACCTCCTTGCCGCCGCGCAGGATGCAAGCGTTGCCGCTCTTCAGGCAGAGGGAGGCGATGTCTACCGTGACGTTGGGGCGGCTCTCGTAGATGGCGGCGATGACCCCCAGGGGCACGCGGCGGCGGCCGACGATCAGGCCGTTGGGTAGCGTGCGCATGTCGATCATCTCGCCCACGGGGTCGGGCAAGTCGGCCAGCGAGCGCACGCCGTCGGCGACGCCCGCCAGGCGGTCAGGGTTGAGGAGGAGGCGGTCGAGGACGCTGGCCGAGATGCCGGCGGCCTTGGCGGCTTCGCAGTCCTCGGCGTTGGCGGCCAGGATCTCCTCTTGGCGGGCGAGCAGGGCCTCGGCGATGCTCAGGAGGGCGCGGTTCTTGACCTCCGTCGACAGGCGGGGCAGTTGGCGAGCCGCCTGGCGGGCGGCTTGGCCCTTAGTCTGCAGCTCCTGCGCGATTGTGGTCATAGCATCTCCGCCCGTTAGCTCACTCCTCCGCCTTGTGCCGTGGCAGGCGGATGGCGCTCCGTCCGGAGAGGCCGAGGATCAGGCGGGCCCGCGTCTCGTCGCTCAGGCGCACCCACACCTCCCAGCTCGGCCGACCGACCGGCGGCGAGGCCTCCGGCGCAAGCTCCCGAACCGTGGCCTTTATCCCCTGCCGCTCGAGGGCCGTTTGCCACACGTCGACCTCCACCTGGTGGATGGTGCCGGCCACCTTCACCAGCGGGTCTTCCTCAACGCGGCGCCTTCTCAGGAAGGAGACTGCTCGCCGAATGCCGTCAAACATCGGTCACCGTCCCGCCTCTGGCGGAACCTCCGGCGGTAGGCCTGCACCCAGGAACTGGTAGACGACCGGCGCCCCCAGGCCTTGCTCTTCGCGGACGAAGACCTGGTTGATGACGATCTCGCCCTCGCCAGCGGTGGGCAATCGCAGGCGATAGCGGCCGCTCTCCGCGAGGGCATCCGCCGGGCTCACCTCCCGCAGGACGCCCTCCCACTCGTCGAGGCCGAGGTCGAGGGCATCGATCACCAGCTCGCAATAGGCCATGGCTGCGACCACGCCTTCGGTATTCAAGATGTCCACCATCCCCCGAAAACGCCGTGTCGCCACCTTCCCCTCCCTGGGACAGCCCGCCTGCCCAGCAGCGGTCAGGCAGCTAGCCGTGCCTGCGCTGCCAGCGGGACTTCTTCAGCATCTTGCGATGCTTGTGCTTGCGTATCTTTTTGCGCCGCTTCTTAACGACGGAGCCCATACCTACTCCTGAAGATCGCCTGCCTCCCTTCCACGGTTTTTCTCACAGAAGCACCAGATTGTCACGATGGACGACCTCCGCTCCGTACTGATAGCCTAGCACTTCCTCGATGCGCTCGGAGCGGATGCCGTGAATGGTCTCGATGTCTTTCGAGCCGTAGCTGGCGATGCCGCAGGCGATGCGTTGCCCCTCGCTGTCGCAGATGGCTATGGCATCGCCCCGCTCGAAGGGGCCCTCCACCCGCTGTATCCCCGCCGGCAGAAGGCTGCGCTTCTCCTGGCGCAGAGCCCTGGCCGCTCCCGCGTCCACCACGATGCTCCCCTTTAGGGAGAGGCCGGTCAGCATCCAGCGCTTGCGGCTCTCCAGGCGGTCCACCGTCGCCGGGAAGAACGTGCCGACGGTCTCGCCGCTGGCCAGGCGTGCGAGGACGTCCTTCTCGCGGCCGTCGGCGATCACCACGGGGGTTCCGCCGGCGGTGGCCAGCTTGGCGGCCTGAATCTTGGTGGTCATGCCGCCGACGCCCCGTTCGCCGCTCTCGCCGGTCATCTGCTCGATACCCTCGTCGATCTGCTCCACCCGTTCTATGGGGCGGGCATCGGGATGAAGGCGGGGGTCGGCAGTGAACAGGCCAGCCTGGTCGGTGAGCAGCACCAGCAGGTCGGCGTCCACCAGGTTGGCCACCAGGGCCGAGAGGTTGTCGTTGTCGCCTATTGTGACCCCTTCGATCTCCTCAACGGCCACCACATCGTTCTCGTTGACGATGGGCACCGCCCTCACGTCGAGGAGGGCCAGAAGGGTGTTGCGGGCGTTCAGGTAGCCCTGGCGGTCGGCCAGGTCGCGCTTGGTGAGGAGGGTCTGGCCTATCACGATGTCGTGCCAGGCGAAGAGCTCGTCGTAGGCCTGCATGAGGTAGGTCTGACCCACCGACGCCAGCACCTGGCGAAAGGGTATGTCTTTGCGCTCCTTGGGCGTGCCCAAACGATGCCGCCCGCAGGCGATGGCCCCCGAGCTGACGATGAGCACGTCTCTGCCCTGGCGGTGAAGACGAGCCACCTGCCCTACCAGGGAGGACATCACATCCAGGTTCAGGCGGTCGGTGCCCGCCGTGAGGACGTTGGTGCCGATCTTGGCGACGATGCGGCGATAGCCCACCGGAGGTGAGCTCGCAGCCTGTGGTTCCATTAACGGTTTCTGTGCTTTGGCCATCGTTAATCTTAAGGTTTGCCAGGATTTGCTATCGCATTATATCAGGGGGCTTCGCCAGCAAACAACAAAAGCTGGAGTTGTTCGCTTCGCTGATGCTTCGCTTCGCTCAGCATGACGCCGGTCGTCGCTGTCACGCTGAGCAGAGCGAAGGGTCTCATTTCGGCCGGCTCGATGTCGCCACAGCTGGGGGATGCCACGCTCCGGCCATGACGGATCTTGGCCTCAGGCCCCGCACCGAGGTCATGCGATCACTCGGGCGGGAAAACCTCCTCCTCTTCTTCCTCCTCGGCCTGAGGAGCCGACTCCCGCCCCAGCGGCAGCACCGCCTCCGGCCTCTCCTCGCGCCGACGTGGCCTGGGCGGTAGCCCATCGATGGCCTGGCGCAAGTCGGCTAGCTGTTGCCATTTGCTGGCATCCGTGCAGCTCATGGCGACAGCCACGACGCCGGCATCCCGCAGGCACTCGAGCGCGGCGGGATCGATGTCCGGCTGAACGGGAACAAACAAGGGCGTGCGGGAGAGGAGGTGTAAGCGGCGAAGCTCCATCTGGCGACGGACCGTCAGCGGCCCCTGCCAGTCGTAGAGCCAGAGGCCCTCAAGAGGGAGGGTCTCCAGCACTCTCAGGAACGTATCGGCGGGCTCACCTGAGATGGCAAGGACGTAGCCCATCTCCGTCTCCAGGAGGGCTTCGGCAGCGGTATCCTCAGCATCGAAGGCCAGGAAGTCGGCGCCCGCCTCCTTGAGACCAGCCACGGTATTGCTGCTGGCGGCCGCCACCTGAGCGCCCCAGGGCACGTCGCCCGCCTCCTTGGCCCACCTAGCCAGATTGCCCATCTCCTCTTGGGGCCTGGAGAGGGATTGCAGGATAGCGTCTACGCCTCTTTCTGCCAGCTCGCCGGCTGGACGCATCATCTCCGCTGGCCCGTGCACCATTAGCAGCATGGACGGAACGCGGGGGCGAGCAGTTATCGCGCCGAAGCCGATGGCTCCCGACTCCAGACGTCTTGCCTTGCGGATCTTGTCGCCGAGCTTGCTCATTTCCCTTTCTCTAAGCGGTCACCTACGAACCGAAGACATTATGCCTCGCCTGTCATAGAGCAGCAAGGACAATCAGCGGTTGACCACCTGATCCGCCCATGCGGTCCAAGGGCCAACGCCCTTGCCTGTCGCCAGAATAGCACATAGGACAGGGGAATGAGGATGTGCTGGGGTAAGTGTCCATCGGGTTGCGGGTCGTGGAAGCGACTCAGACTCGGTGCGAAGGCAAGCCCTGGCTGGGAAACTTCGGGGGTCGGGCTCTGATTACAGCCACTAGCCGACAGGCGCGCACGAATGTCTCGTGAAGATTGTGTGAATTCGCCGAACGCAGCAAACTGCTGGCCGATCTAGATGCTGCCGACCGTTATCAGCCGTCGGAGGCGCGGCCATTGGTAGAGCCGCGCTCTCACGGCCAGGACCGTCAAAGCCACGAAGCCACCAGCGTCGATGAGAAAGGACCAGAGGCTCGCCTCACCGTAGGTATCGAAGATGGCTCCCAACCGATTCGCCACTCGATCTAGGTAGGACTGCCCGGCTGTCTCTCCCAGACCGTCCGGTATCTGAACATTGCTCAGGTCGGCGCCCAAGAACGGCCAGAAGAGCTGCTCAGCCCGGAGACCCTGCAGATCGAGCAGGAGATGAACGAGGGGCAGCAAGCCGTATATCCACAGATCCCTGCGGATGGCCACCAATACGGCCAGCAGTACCAGGTTGAACAGGAGCGTGTGGGCGAAGAGTCTTCCCCCTTCGGCGCCGGGTATGACGAAGGCGTACAGCGCCCGGTCTATAACATCGGGGAGAATGGCCATGAGGACGACCAGCCGATAGTCGAGGGGCCGCCGAAGGGCGAACCTCTGCGATACCCTGAGGGCACCTGTGGTGTAGCCTACGTGTGCTAGCAGAAGCAAGATGGTCACATTGTAACTTGAGGCGAACTCCGGCGTCTTATCGGAGAGAGGACAAGACATAAGGACAAAGTGAGGCTGATTCCCATGACAGACGCCGCACAAGAAGCGCCCGTTGAGACGACGGTCGATGGGATGGCCGAGGAGGCCGAGTCCAACAGTCAGCCTGTGGGCGAACTGAATGGCTTGCGCTGGGGGCTCCGCGTGGCTGGAGCCACACTCGCTTTGATCGGCGCTGCTACGCTATCGGTGGCCCACGCTGCCAATGTGGGGTCGTCGTTTCACTTCCTGAATGGCATCGTATTCCTGGGCATGATTCTGATGGCCTGGGCATTCGCCGCCGTTTCCCGTAGAACACACATAGGGCAGGAGCGGCGCTACCGGGATCGGCTATTCATGCGCAGCATCCAACTGCAAGACATGGCCATGCGAGACGAGCTGACTGAGCTGTTCAACCGGCGCTTCTTCTTCGAACGCCTTCAGCAGGAGCTGGCGCAGGCCAGCGAGTTTGGGCATCAGCTAGCCGTTCTGATGATAGACGTCGATGGGCTCAAGAAGATCAATGATGCCTTTGGTCACACTGTAGGAGACGCGGCCCTGGTCAGCTTGGCCAAGCTAATAGTGAAATGCACACGCACAGCTGACATCGCGGCTCGCCTGGGAGGCGATGAATTCGGGCTGATCATGCCGGAGGCCACCAAGCGGACCGCTCTTGCTGTTGTCGAGCGGCTCTCGCAAGCGTTGGAGGTTACCCCTGTCTACGAACCAGATGGTCAGGCCCTCAAGCTGACCGTGTCGGTGGGAATATCGGGCTTTCCCTGGGGTGGCCACACCGTCGATGAGTTGATGCGGAGGGCGGATACGTACCTGTATGCAGCCAAGGGTGCCCGGTCAGGCCAAGCCGATACCCAGCCGGCGCTCGTTGGAGATGGCCTGGCAGAGTGATTCCGTTCCGCCCTGAGACGGTCGTTGTGACCCACCACTGAGCAGCGAAATCCGGCTGCGCTAACAACCGCTAGCCGTCCCCACATGCCCACATGTGAGCCGTGTCCGGTTGCTCTCGCTCTCTGCTCACACCAAAGCGAATGGTATAATCGCCTGTGTCACTTGACGGAAAGCCTGCTCATATACAGAGGCCAATCGCCAGAAGGCGCGGCCCGCACGCTCGGCTCATCGTCTGCCTATTGCTCCTGGCCCAGGCGGTCCTTTTGTGCGCCTGCGCCGACGAAGAGAAGCCATCGCAGTTGGACGGCACGGTGACTCCTGTCGCCTCCTCTGCTTTCGTCGTGCCAGCACCCTTGGCCGTCAACAGCAGCAGCAACCGCATATACGTAGCCAGCGAGTTTCCGGACACCATATCGGTCATCGACGGCGTCAGCAACTCCGTCGTTGCCACTCTGCCCGCGGGGCTCTCTCCTCAGGCCATTGCCGTCGATCGGAGCAGCAACCGAATCTATGTGGCCGGTGGAGGCTCCGAGTTATGGGTCGTCGACGGCACCACCAACAGCGTTGACGCCTCCATCGCTCTGAGCGATGGCGATGCCGCAGTCCTGGCCATCAATCCTGACGCCGGCCGCATCTACGTAGCCGACCTCGAGGGCAGGCTCTTGGTCATCGATGCCGAAAGCGGCGGCGTGGTCGCCACCCTGTCCGTTGGCCAGAACCCGGTGGCGATGGTCGTCAACCCCAGCACTGGTCGCATCTACGTGGCTAGCTACGGTAGCCCTGAGCTCTCGGTGATCGACGGGGAGAGCAATGCCGTTATCGCCAGGGTGAGCGTGGGCAAGCTGCCGATCGCTCTGGCGCTGAACCCGGAAACGGATCGCATCTACGTGGCCGACGGGGCGACCGGCGATGTTGCCGTCATCGACGGCTCAACGAACGCCCAGATCGCCAGCGTGGAACTGGGCGGCACGCCGAGCGCTCTGGCCCTGAACCCGGCCACCGGCCATATCTATGTGGCGAAGGCTGACAGCGACGCCATTTCCGTTCTGGACGGCGCCAGCAACGCTGTCGTTGGGAGCGTGGATGCCGGCGGCCCCCCACGAGGCCTGGCGGTCAATGACGTCACCAACCGCATCTATGTTGCCCGTTCGTTCAGTGCCGATGTGGTGGTGATCGATGGCGCCACCGACACCATCATCGCCACCGTAGCGCTGGCTGGTGCGCCTTAGGGCTTCAGGAGGAACCATCGTCCTGGGGGGACCGTCGGCGTAGCCAGGCTCCTGGAAATCTAAGGGGGACGCGAACAAAGGCGGTCAGGCTGGGAACAGCCTTGAGAAGCTCGCCCAGTAAATGAGAAGGGAAGTCGATATCTCCGTAGCGGTTGATCAGTTTTGCCGGCCTTTCGCCCCTGAGCCTTGCCAGCAGCCACTCTAGGTGGGAGTTGCTGAGGGCGGCGAACAATCGCCGTAGGTCTGCCCCTCGCTTCAGCTCGTCGCCTGCCTCGGCCATGAATGCCTTCTGATAGCGGCCCAGGAAAGCCGCCGAGAAATCCTCTCGCTGCAGGGCTTCCACAGCCACCCTGGCGGCATGTGTGGCACCCACCAGCCCCATGAAGACCCCTCCGCCGGTTGTGGGCTTCACCTGCCGGGCAGCATCGCCCACCAGCAGGACGTTTTCGCTGTACGGCCTCATGGGGCTCCACAAGGGTATGCGGCCGCCCGCCAGCCCCAGGACGGCATCGCCGCGAAAGTACTCGGGGAGCCTGGCGCAGAGACGACGAAACGAATCGATAGGCTTCAGACCGTTGGCGGTTCCCGTTCCTATCCTCAGGCGCCCATCGTCGAGAGGAATGACCCAGGCAAACCAGCCAGGGGCCACCTCCTTGTCCACCAGGACCGTCACCCGATCTCTGACTCTCGCTTTGGCTCTTACTTCCGCCGCCAAACCGAGAACCGTCCTGTCGAGCCTGTGCACGCCTAGCTGTTTGGCTACATTCGACTGGGCGCCATCAGCGCCGATGAGCAGCTTGGTCAGAACCCTCGTGCGCTGCCCTCGTCTCTCTATGCAGGCTTTCACCAGGCCGCCTTCCCGCTCCAACCGCAAGAACTTGGCCTCTAGGAGAAGCTCTGCCCCCATCTCCTGCGCTTGGCTGGCCATCGCCTGGTCGAGGAGGACGCGGTCGATGGCGAGGGCGTAGACTTTGTTGCCACCGATTGGAAGCTGCTTGCCCAGCGGCGACTGTATGATAGCCCCCCGGATCTCGTTTTGGACGATCTGCTTACTTACCTTGGCCAGGGCAAGTGTGCGCGGCGTCACCAGGCCGGAGCAGTGCAGGGGTTGTCCAATGACGCTGTGCTCCTCCAGGAGCAGGACGCTGAAGCCGTGGCCGGCGATATCTCTGGCCACCGCTGAGCCGGCAGGGCCAGCACCCGCTACTACAGCGTCGTAGCATTGCTTCATGCTTGCCCCTCTCGCCTTGTGCACGCACCATGCGCTGGCGGCTGGGGGTCTCCGGGTGACCGGCGACAACGCCGAGCCCGGCGGAATGGACTGCCTTCTATACACAGAAGCACCAGCGCTATTCCCTTGTCAATGGCTCTCCCTCGCCACCGGCTTCCCATGGGCTTCCCCTCTTTCGAACAGGTGCTCTTGAACACCAACCTGTCTCATAAGGTATACTTACGCTATTATAAATATGCGGAAGGATTTTCCTACAGTGTTGTCAAAGCCCGGCGTTACCCTACGCCTCGCGAGGAGGTCTGGATATGGTCGTTGCCCTGCCCAAAAACCTGGATGAGGACGGCTTCTACGGCATTCGGCTGGAGTCTATAGGCGGGCTGGGTGCCCACCTGGCCGGCCAGATCCTTGCCGAAGCCGGGGTCCTAGGTCTCGGGCTCAATGGCTCTCACTTCTCTTCCTACGGCTCGGAGAAAAAGGGCACGCCCGTGAAGTCCTACATCCGCTTTTGTAGCCCCGACCAGGCGGTGCGCACCAACAGCCCCGTCGAGCGGCCCCACGTGATAGCGGTCTTTCACGAGGCCCTCATCGGTCGGGAGAAGGTTGTCCAGGGCCTGCGACAGGATGGGGTCATCATAGTGAACAGCGTCGCCTCGCCCAGGGAGATGATGGAGCGCCTCGGCCTGCCGGGTGGAAATGTCGGCGTGGTGGACGCTTCAGGCATCGCCGTGGCCGAAAAGAGCCGTCCAAACATGGCGATGCTGGGGGCAGTGATCCGCGTCGCTTCCTTCCTCGACCCGGAGGTTGTGAAGGCCTCCGTTCGCCGGACCTTCGAGCACCACTA
>Ga0111179_1027_pt1 | contig 14891 bp, 14 predicted proteins | sample DeeMarSWOR324_28_FD_80226 | JGI IMG/M metagenome (GOLD analysis project Ga0111179, IMG submission 80226) | Dehalococcoidia bacterium SM23_28_2
CTTCACCCGGTCGATCTCGGAGGAACTGGAGACGATTCTCACCGGCCCCACCGCGGCGCCCGGGCTGGCCGCTGAGCCGCTGACAAGCACTGGCGCCGTCTCCTTCTCCGCCACCCCTTCTTCCTCCGTCTCGGAGACGGCCAGAGCGGTCACCGGCCGCGTCTGGAGGATGTACAGCTCTTTCCCTTCCTCCGCCCACTCGATGTCCTGCGGGAAGCCGTAGTGCTCCTCCACTCGCTTGCCGATGGCCGCCAGAGCGATGATCTGATCATCGCTCAGCTTTCGCTGCTCGCACAGATTGTCAGGGACAGGCTGCCAGATGTTGGTCTCACCATCGCCGCCTGCCTCCGGATTCCTGACAAGCTGGCGATCCTGCTTCACCACTCGCTTTTCCAGGATGCGCAGGCTTTCCTTGTCCAGCACGTACAGGTCGGGCGTGATCTCGCCCGAGACTATGGCCTCACCCAAGCCGAAGACGGCCTCGATGGCGATCTTGGAGCGATCGCCGGTGACCGGCTCCAGGGTGAACATGACCCCTGAGCGGGCTGATTGCACCATGCGCTGCACAGGAACGGCAATGGCGACTTCCATGTGCTCGAACCCCTTGTCGGCTCGATAGAAGATAGCGCGAGCCTCGAACAGGGAGGCCCAACAGGCACGCACGGCCTCCACCACCTCATCCTCACCCACCACGTTCAAGAAGGTGGCCTGCTGGCCAGCGAAGGAGGCCTCGCTGAGGTCCTCGGCGGTCGCCGAGCTGCGTACAGCTACCGGGCCGCCGCCCAACTGGCGATAGGCATCCTTGATCTCAGCGGCGATATCCTGAGGCACAGGGGTGCTGCGTATGATGGATTTTATCTCTTCGGAGACTTTCTGGAGACGAGCGCTGTCATCATAGTCTAGAGGCGAAAGGAGTTTCTGGATTGTTGGACGAAGGCCAGCTTGCTCAATGAACCGACTATAGGTCTGAGCGCTGACAATGAACCCCGGGGGGACCGGTATCTGGGCTTGGGTCATCTCCCCCAGGTTGGCTCCCTTTCCACCCGCCAGAGGCGTGTCCCCTCGGCCAATCTCTGTGAACCATAACACCGCTCGCTCGCCAGCCGTCATCTTAGTTCTCCTCCTTGCGACTATGGACCGTATCCTTACCAGTCGAGGAGCCGCCGCTTATTATAGCATGGCTCCTCAGCCTGTCCACAGACGATTCAGAATGTTCCATAGCTTCGTATCCGATAGACGATCGGGGGAGCCTTTTGTTACTCTTCCAGTCACCTAAATTCGGCGGCAGTCGCGCTCCAGCGCTTACTCTACGGTGACCGTCTTGGCCAGGTTGCGCGGCTGATCCACATCACAGCCGCGGCGAACGGCAATGTGATAGGCGAAGAACTGAAGGGGGATAGCAGCCAGGATGGGCATGAGGAAGGATGAAGCCTGAGGCAGGTGAATAACGTGATCGGCCTTCCTGGCTAACTCTTCATCCCCCTCGCTGGCGATGGCGATGACCGTGCCATCGCGCGCCTTGACCTGCTCGATGTTGCTGATGATCTTGTCATGGAGCTCGCCCCGCGTGGCGATAGCCACCACCGGCATCTCCTCATCGATGAGGGCAATGGGCCCGTGTTTCATTTCTCCCGCCGGATAGCCCTCAGCGTGGATGTAGCTGACCTCCTTGAGCTTGAGGGCGCCTTCCATCGCTATCGGGAACTGAATCCCCCGCGCCAGGTAGAGGAAGTTGTTGTAGCGGAAGAAGCGGTGGGCTAGTCGCTCGTACTCCTCATCGCGCTGGGTTACTCGCCCCACCAGCGAGGGCATGCGAGCCAAGGGAGCGATGAGGCTGCGCAGATGTGCTTCATCGTCAACAACGCCCCTCTCCTGGGCCAGGTAGCAGGCCAGTAGGTAAAGAGCGGTGATGGCGGCAGTGAAGGTCTTGGTGCTAGCGACACCCACCTCCAGTCCGCAACGGGTATATACGACCCCATCGGCGATGCGAGTGGCCTGGCTGCCAACCACGTTGCAGACGGTGATCTGAAGGGCCCCCTGACGACGGGCCTCGTCCATAGCCGCCAGAGTGTCCACCGTCTCCCCTGACTGCCCCAAAGAGATGACCAAAGTGTCCAGGCCCAGCAACGGCTTGCGATAGCGGAACTCCGAGGCATTGTCCACCTCAGCGGGGATACGCGCTATCTGCTCGATGTAGTGGCGGCCGACCATGGCCGCGTGCAGGCTGGTGCCCATTCCTACCAGCACAGCCCGCCGGATCTGTTTCAGCCTCCGCTTCGGGATCGCCACATTCTCCAGGGCTATCGCCGGCGGCTCGAATCGCACCCGTCCGCGGATGGTGTCCAGGATGGCCTCCGGCTGCTCGGCGATCTCCTTGAGCATGAAGTGCTTGTAGTTGCCTCTGGCCGCCGAAACGGGATCATAGGGCACAGTCTGATGCTCCTTGACCAGGATGGACCCGTCGGTCGACAGGTATGACACTCTGTCTGCTTTCACGGCAGCGATCTCGCCATCGGCCAAGAAGGCCACCCGCCGCGTGTGGGGCAGGAGAGCAGGCAGGTCGCTGGCCACGAACATCTCCCCTTGGCCGTAGCCCACCACAACGCCGCCGGCATTGCCCACGCGAGCGGCCACCAGCTTATCGGGCTCGCTCAAGCTGAAGACCACCAAGGCGTGAGCCCCCTCCATCTCGCTTATGGCACGGCCGACGGCCACCTCCAGGCTGCTTCCGTCCCGGAGGTGGTGCTCGATGAGGTGAGGAATGACCTCGGTGTCCGTCTCCGACAGGAACGTGTGACCCTGGTCGATCAGCCTCTGCTTGAGAGACAGGTAGTTCTCCACGATGCCGTTGTGGATGACCACCACTCGGCAGTGGCAGTCGTGGTGGGGATGAGCGTTGATGTCGCTGGGACGGCCGTGGGTGGCCCAGCGAGTGTGGCCGATGCCCAGGAAGCTGCTGGGCCAGCGGCCGCGCAGGCTAGAGGCCAGGGTGGCCAGTTTGCCCACGCTCTTCTCGATACACAGTTCGCCATTCTCGGCGAGCACAGCCAGGCCAGCGCTGTCGTATCCGCGGTACTCCAGTCGCTGCAGCCCCTCAAGGAGGATGGGAACCGCCGGCCTGTTGCCCACGTAGCCTATGATGCCACACACGGCGTCAGTCTCTCCCGGATCGGGCCCATCGAGAACTAATTATAGAGTATAACGACAAAATAAGGAATCGGGACAAACAGGGAGGGCGAATTTTCTCGAGCGAAGGCCATCACTTTGGGGCCATCTTCCGTATGCGGCGGACCACTTCTTCCACTGCCCAGTCGGGAGTGGAAGCGCCCGCTGCTATGCCCACTCGCTTTCGCCCAGCCAGCCACTGTTCTTCCAGCTCGGCTGCCGTCTCGATGTGGTGGGTCTCCGCGCCTACTTCGCGGCAGGCCTCCGCCAGATGGCGGCTGTTGGCGCTATTGTGGCCGCCGATCACCAGCATCAGGTCCACCTCCTGCGCCAGCTCGCGTGCTGCCGCCTGCTGGCTGGCGGTGACATTGCACAGCGTATTGATCACGCGCAGTTCGCTGATCTGGCCCAGGTGCTCCTGCAGGAGACGACCGACAAAGGCAGCGAAGCGGACGGGGCTCTGGGTGGTCTGAGGGATGATGGCCACCCGCGATAGGAGTTCCGGCGACAGGGAAGGGACATCCCCTTCAGCCAGAGCGATACCTTTTCCCTTAGCCCAACTCAGGACCCCCTTCACCTCGCGATGATCGGCGTCACCGTAAACGATGACAGTGAATCCGTCCTCGGCCATCTTCTCGGCCCAGCGCTGCGAGCGGGTCACTATAGGACAGGTGGTATCGATAATCTCCAACTTCTTGGCCTTCACTTCCTCCAGCACCTTCGGCCCCACTCCGTGGGCGGTGATGGCCAACGGGACCCCGCTTACGCCATCGATGCTGCTGGTCACCTGAACGCCCTTCTCCGCCAGGGCAGCAACCACCTGGGGATTGTGCACGATGGGCCCCAGGCTTAGTATCGGGCCCCGCTCCTCGGTGGCCTTCTCCACCAGGTCGATGGCCCGTCGCACACCCCAGCAGAACCCCATCTCCCTCGCTAGCAGGATCTCCACAGTCACATCCGTTCTCTAGGTCAGCCCAATGCCCTCGGCTTGCTCTTTCGATTGGCCGGCTACCATCTCAGCGTAGACGCCCCGATACCCCTCCGGGAGGAGCAGGGCGATCTCCTTCATGATCCGCTCGGTACACTCCTCGACCAGTTCTGTGTTGAGGCGACCCTTGGGCAACTCAAAAGGCTTGCCAAATGCCACGCGCACTCGCGTCCGGCGGAACAGAGAATGAGGCACGCCCACACCTGCGGTTCCGCTGACGCCTACCGGCACGATGGGCGCACCGGTACGAATGGCTATGATCGCTGTGCCTGGCTGTCCCTTGCCCAGGCCCGGCTTCCCGCTGCGCGTGCCCTCGGGGAACATGCCCAGCACGTGGTTCTGCCGGAGAACCTTCTCCGCTCTACGGAGGGCCGCCATATCGGCCTCGAATCGCCGCACCGGAATGAATCCAGCCAGGCTGTACAGAGGCCCGATGACGGGCGTCTTCCACAGCTCGATCTTGCCCATATAGACGATGCGCCTGGGCACCAGGACGGCCAGGGCCGGCGGGTCGAGCATGCTCACATGGTTGGAGGCCAGGATGACAGGGCCCTGCCGCGGCACGTTCTCCAGCCCCACTACCTGCTTGCGCGTCCATATGAGCAGGATGATACGGAACACCAGCTTGGCGAACTGGTAGAAGAGAGCGATCGCCACCCTTCTCACGACCTGCCCTCCACCAGGGCTACTATCTTCTCCACCACCTGGGCCTGATCCAGGCCGTCGGTGTTGATGACGATGGCGTCATCAGCGGCCCTCAAGGGCGAAGCCTCCCTGCCCGAATCGATGGCATCGCGCTGCAGTATCTCTTCCCGAATGTGGCTCTGGGAGGAAGACATCCCCAGCTCGGCCATCTGGGCCTGCCGCCGTCGCGCCCGCTCCGCTGGGGAAGCGTCCAGATAGACCTTCAGGTCGGCATCCGGCAGGACGGCCGTGCCGATGTCGCGGCCGGCCATCACCACCCTCTGCCGACCGGCCAGCCTCTGCTGAAGGGCGACCAGGACCTCCCGCACCTGGGGCGCTCGCGACACCAGGGATACTGCCGCCTCCACCTCCGGCCGTCGCAGGGTAGCGGTCAGGTCTTCCCCATCGACCCAGATGGTGCAGCGCTCGCCGGATCCAGCGGCCGGCGGGCCCAGTTCCATATCCACCTCGGCAGCCAGTCGGCCCAGGCCCGCCTCGTCCTCAAGATGTACTCCCCGCTGGAGGGCCAGCCAGGCCAGGGCACGATACATGGCGCCGGTGTCCAGGAAGAGGTACCCGAGCCTTTCCGCCACCAGATAGCCTACGCTGCTCTTGCCCGAGGCGCTGGGGCCATCGATGGCGATCGTGCGGGGAAGCTTCTCCTTCCGCCCGCCTGCCGCTACCTTCCGGCGCTGGCCGATTGGGCCCCGCTGACCTGCCTCCTTCACGCCTATAGATTACCCTAAATCCTCTAGGGAGGGCGAGCCCTGTGCTGCCATCTTCGCCAGACAAAGAAGGCCGCAGCTACGCCAAGAGCGGCTGGCGTCGCTGCCGTTAAGGCCAGCGCAACGGGCGAGAGGCCATCGCCTTCCTCGCGCGCTCCGGCGAGGTTCTGTCCTCCCTGGACGGACTGGGCACCCTTCCTCTCCCTGTACAGGACAACAGGTGTGCGCGCAGGTCTCGAATCGGCGTTCGCGTCCCCCTGCGAATGTCCGTCCGAATTGGAGAGGATGGCCTCTGAGTCGGTCCCTGCGGCACCCACCAATGTGGACGACGGACGCGAGGCGGTTGGCGTCGGCGGTGGCTGGGGCTCCTCGGACGGCGGCGCGGGCTTTACCGCCGGCGGTGCGGCGCCTTGGCTCTCGCCGGGAGTAGACGAGGGAGCAGTCTGTGCGGGCTCGGGAGGCGTCGCCGTCTCCTTGGGAGGGGGAGACGGCACAGGCGTCTGGGTAGGCGGCGGCATAGTCGTCTCCACGAAAGAGATGTCATCGAAGTAGACTTCTCCTTTGCTCTCCGAGACGGGGTCGAGCATCAGGCGCACCTTGGCGCTGGCAGCTTCCACGGGAGCCAACACCGGATCGGTTGTGAGAAAACGAAAGTGGGAAGAGTCATCGGCTAGGCTTGTCGTGGAATCGACGATGTCGATGGCTCTGCCGCTTCCATCAGGGCTGGCATACCACGAGACGCGCAGATAGGCCGCCTCCACGTTGACATCGTCCTTCAGGGCATAGCCGCTGAGGACGTAGGCCTGGCCACCTCGCACGGTCACCGTCTGGAAGACCCATTTGGTGGATGTCGTTCGGCTGGTGAACGCGGCAGCATACTGACCCTCCCGGCTGACGACGGAGCTCCGCCCCAATTCGCCGCCGTACTTCCGCCAGCCGAAAGGCTTGCCCTCGTCATCCGCCTCCTCAAAACCGCCGTTCACCAGCCCACCGACCACGGTCGAGGCGGAGGGCGAAGCCGTGGGAGCGGATGGAACCTCCGTCACGGTGGGGACGGCAGTAGGCGTAGGGCTAGGCGTGGGGGTAGCTGTAGGCGAGGGGCCAGCAGTGGGCGAAGAAGAGACGGTGGGCGATGGACCAACGGTGGACGACGGCGTCGGTGAAGGGCTGGGAGTAGGTGAGGGCATCAGCGAAGGCGAGGGGGTGGGCGTTGGAGCAGGTGGACCTGTGAAGCTGAAGTTGTCTAGATAGACGGTGGTGTTTCTTTCCTCAACTACGATGGCGACGCGAGCTGACCGGCTACCCCCAGGCGCTGCACCAACCTCAAGAGCGAGCGATTGCCAGGAGAGAGGCGGTTCGAGGATGACAGCATCCGGCATGTCATCGATACGAACTGGCCCCCCGGAGCACTCCGGTCGGTCATGCCAGCGTATGCGAAGGAAGGCGGAGGCCGGTGGCGTTTCGCTGGCAGCCGCGGCATCGCCCTGAAACACGTATGCGTTGCCCTCCCAGGCCGAGACGCATTGCCCAACGTCGTGGTAGGCGCTATCGTCGGTAGCGAAGACTCCGCCGGAAGAGCCGTCTCGGCCAAAGCCGTCCTCCGCCCGCAATTCCCCTCCACCAGCCGTCCATGGAGCAGTGCCGTCCTCAAACCCCCGGTTGGCGAGGAGTTCGTCACCCCGAGCGGAGGGCGCCTGGAGAAGCAGCGCCGATAGGGTCGCTGCCAGGAGCCAGGCAAGCGCCCAAGCCTTCCATCGTCCCATTGTGGGGCTGCCCTTGAATTCGCTACCGCACGCAGAGCAGCCCTATTCTTAGCGGAGCACGAGATAATGTCAATAGCTAAAGCTAATGATGCCCTTAGATCGATCGATGAAGGCGGGGGTTGGCGATGATGCCCGGGATGCGGCCACGCTTGGCTACCGCCTTGCCCTCCACCTGCTTAATGTCGGCGGTGAAATCGATGGGGCGGGCACCGCTGATGTAGCTGCCCACGCCGAAGCTGTCCACCGGGGCGCCCGCTTCCAGGAACTCCCGGATTCGCCCCGGGTTCACGCCGCCGCTCACCACCAGCTTCACGTGCTGGAAGCCGGCCAGGTCAAGGCGAGCCCGCGCCTCTATCACCAGGTCGGGCGTAACGCTCCCCCGCTCGCCGGGGGTGTCCAGACGCACGCCGTGGAGGTGATCGCCGAGGGCCCCGGCCACCCGCAGGGACTCCTCCGGCTCGTCATGGAAGGTATCCACCAGGACGATGCGCGGCACGTCGGGCGGCATGTGCTTGTCGAAGGCTATCGCCGCCCGAACTGTATCGCCGAAGCAGATGATCATGGCATGGGGCATAGTACCGGAAGGATTCACCCCCGCCAATTGAGCCCCCGCGAGGCTGGAACAGGAGACGCAGCCGCCCACCGTGGCGGCGTAGTCCATCACCGCCACCACCGCCGGATGAACATGACGAGCGCCAAAGCTCACTATAGGCACGCCCTGAGCGGCTTCCACGCACTCACGGGCGGCGGTGGCCCAGCCGCTCTCATGGGCCAAGATGCCCAGGATGGCCGTCTCGTAGATGCCGAACGACAGATAGGGGGCGGTGACCCGCAGGACGACCTCCTTGAGATGGAAAGGCTCTCCTTCTTTGAGGGCCCAGACCTCACTTTCGGACGGAAGGGCCTTGCCCAACAGGGCCAGCACCTCCCTCATGCCGCAGAGGATGCCGTCGCCGCTGGGAAAGAACTCCATGGTTACCCGCGGGTTGACCCCCTCTCGCTCCATGATCTGATGGCTGCGCAGGAAGTAGACATCGGAGGTGTCGCCGGCCAGGATCTGGGGGGAAAGAGAAGAAGGGACCTCGTTGGCAGGCTGCTCTTCTGTCATCGCACATCTGTCCCTTCGCCGGGTGGGCCCACTACTTTGGCCCCCAGGACCTTCTCCATGTGCTGCAGGGCGAAGCGATGCGCCTCCTGGTCGAAGGTAGCCACGCAGCCGGCAGGCACCTCCACGGGGTAGTCCCGATTGCGAGCGTCGGCCACCGTGTGCATCACGCAGATGTCGGTGCAGTTGCCCACGACGATGATCTTGTCGGGATTCAGCTCGCGCAGCCGCTCCTCCAGGTTGGTCCCGTAGAAGCCGCTGAAGCGAGTCTTGGGGATGACCTCATCGGCGAACTCGCGCAGCTCGGGGATGATCTCCGCCTCTTCCGTGCCTTGAATGCAGTGCGGCGGAAACATCTGGAACTCCTTATCGTCGGGGTCGTGACTATCGGCGAGGAAGATAATGTGCGAACCCTTGGCCTTCTCCTCCTCCAGCAGCCGACGGATGCGGGGTATGATCCGGCGGATAGTCTCCCCTACGTAGAGGGGATAGCCCTCCTCGCAGAAGCCGCGCAGCATGTCCACCAACAGTACCACGTTGGCCACTGGCTTAACCCCTCCTTAAGACGAAGGCGCAGCCACTCGCCACGCCTTCCTGCACATATCCCTCGCGGGGCCAACCGACTCCCTAACGCCGGAGAGTAGTCCTTCTCAGGAACAGCGTCTCCTGAACAGCGTAGGACCCTTCGGCCTGATCCTCTCCATCTTTTCTGGCCGGAAGGCGGCTTGCCTTCTTCTTCGCAGGCCGCCGCTTTACCAGCGAGGCAGGCACACTAACAGCCCGCCTGCCCACCATCCGCAACAGCATCTGGATGACAGCGCCCATGGCGAAGACGGCTGCCCCTCGGGCCACCACCGGCATCGCGCTCTGCCAGGGAGCAGGAAGCCGGGAGCCATCGCGGGCGGCCGGCACCTTCACGTTGCGCAAGGAGGCACCACACTTTCGACAGAAGTTATCGTCCAGGGAGCAAAGATTACCGCAGTTGGAACAACGCATAGCCCGCCTCCTTGGCCCGAGGAGCCCAAGATCACCCTATTATAGCAACCTGCGCAGGCAAACAACAAACGGCAATGACAGCTAGCGGAAGTGGCGAGCATGGCGGGCCAGCAACGCCTCGCGCGTGGGCAGACTAGCCCGACAGCCCATGCCGGCGAGGCAGAAGCCAGCGGCAACGTGGCCCAGAGACGCACAGCGGAGTGGATGCTCCTCTGCCAGGAAGCCCCACAGGAAGCCGCCAGCGAAGGCGTCGCCGGCGCCGGTGGCATCGGCAATAGGCCCTTCGTGAGTGGGCAACGCCGGCAGCGCCCAGCGGCCGTTCTTGCTGATTAGCCAGCAAACGATGGGCGGCTCCTCTCCCCGTTCGCCAGTCGCCGTCTCCATCCAGCGCTGACGGGCTATCCCTTGGCCAAAGGTCACCACCACCGTCTGGCAGCCCAACTCGATAAGGGCCTCAGCGGCGGCCGGAAGCTCCAGCCCCGTCAGCTCTTTGAGTTCATCAGCGTTGGCGAAGGTGATCGTACAACGACTGACCAACTCCGTCAGGGCATCCAGCCCACCGTGGGCCAGCAGGGCATCGATCGACAAGGCTACCGCGGCGGTCGGCGGCAGGGCTTCCACAGCGGCCCTCTGCACGGCCAGAGGGATGTCACCCCCGAAGGAGGAAAAGAGGACGAGGCGAGCGCTGGCCAGATAGGCCGTGTCCAGATCCTGGGGCTCGAAGAGGGCGTTGGCCCCCGGTTCTACGTACATGGCCCTATTGCCCTCTTCGTCGGCGAAGGCGAGCACGGAGCCGGTAGCGACCTCCGGCTTGCGCACGATGTGGCTGGTGTCCACTCCCACCTCGGCGAAGGACCGAAGGATGATCTTAGCGTCGGCATCGTCGCCTATCGCGCCCAGGAAACCACAGCTCAGGCCCAGTTTGGCCAGGCCATAGGCGGTGTTGGCAGAGGAGCCGCCGGCATCCACTGCCACCTCATCGATCAGATAGGCGCCATCGGTGACCACCTGGGGCACAGAGTAGACGCGGTCTATGTTCAGAGCGCCCAGGCCGATGACGTCGAAGTCGGGCATAGCCTACCCCAGCTCCGCCGCTGCCTCCCGCACCTGGCGACGGAAGCGCCCGTGTACGGCCAGCGCTTCGGCGATGTCGGTGCCGGCCAGCCAGTGGTAGTGAGGCCCGCTAGCCGTGGCGTCCTTCGCCGCCGAGGACACGAAATCCTGCGCCCCCTTCAGGCCGTCATCCTCCCAGGCCTTCACCAGAGGCAGAATGTCGGCGAGAGACATGGAGGCCACGCCCACTGTCCCGCACTCCAGAGCGTACTGGTTGCCGTTGAAGACGACAGCCAGGCCGCCGGCATCGCGGACGGTAGTGAGCATGGCGTTGTCGGTGATGCTATCGCCCACGACCACCCAGCGGGACGTCTCCAGTTGGGCAGAGGTGGCGAACCTATCCAGGGCCTCCATCTTCCGCCTCCCGCCGATCGGTTTTACTGAGGCCACTGCCTCCCCCAGAGGCGTGCCGACCAACTCCTCCCAGTAGAAGGCGTCGAGAAGGGTCTGAAGGATCGCATCGTCCTCCTGCACGTCCCGCTGCCGCAGGGCCTGCTCGACGCGAGTCACCGCTCCGATATCGTCCCAGGTCAGGCGGGCGGCCAGCTCTTCCAGAGGGAAGCTGGTGCAGGCTATTCGCTCCGCCGCCGCCAGGCCCAGGCGCTGAGCCAGCCGCCGGGCGTACTGCTCATAGGTAGTGCTGATGCAGAAGACCTGATAGCCTTCCCCCGCCAGTTGGGCAATGGTCTCTGCCGCTTCTCCCACCAGGGGAGCCGCTTCGGCCAGCCGCTCGATATGGAAGACGCTCAAGCGGTGGTAGAGGAGGAAAGGAACGATAAGTGCCAACGTATCGCCCGGCTCATAGTCGGGCCGACCGGCCAGAGCGAGGATGTCGTCGTAGCGGCTGATGGCCCGGAACACCTCGTGCCCTCCCGGCACCAGGCCCATGAGCTCGAAGGCGGCGTCCTGGGAGGTGAGAGGGCCCTCCATGTCGAAGGCGATGCAGCGGGTCGATTCCTGGATCATGTCACGCCTACCAAACGGTCTATCTCTTGCGTCAGATCGTATCCGCCGATGGGCCTGCCGTCGGCGTCCACCACCTGCTCCCCTTCGATGCGCATCTTCCCGTCGGCGAAGGCCCGCAGTGTGGCCACCACCAGGGGAAGCTCGCGCATCACGCCCTGGCGGCGGATCTCCCCGAACAGGCGATTGTCCTCGCCCTCGCCGGCCTGTACCTCTGCCACGCTCCTATCTCCCATATCCGCCCACAAGCCGTCGAAGGCGGGCCCACGGATGCTATAAGTGCAATAGGTGACAGGCGGACCCTTGTCCAGTTCCTTGGTAGCCAGATGCATCATTACTCCCGCCGTCGATGCTCCCTGCTCCATGAGCTGCCAGATGACCTCCTGCCAGGTGCCAGTCGGCCCGCCCGGCGGCGCCGGATGTAGGTTAAGGAGATTGTAGCGCTGACAGGCCGCTTCCGTGAAGATCAGCATATAGCCGGCGAGCACGCCCAGGTCGAAGGGATGAGCCTCCAGCACGGCGATTACCGCCCGGTCGTACTCCGTTCGCCAGGCGGGCAGCGGCTCGCCGGCGCGAGCGGGCGCTGCGCCTCGCTCCTGGCGAAAGCGCTTGGACGACAGACAGACCAGGAGTATGCCGTAGCCTTCGACCAGATCGAAGAAGCGATCGCTGGCCGGGTTCTCCCCCCGCTCTCGATTGCTGAAGACAACGACGATACGGGCCTTCAGATCGCCCGCTTGGATAGCCTGCCAGGCCGCCTCCAGGAGCTGACAGGCGGCTTCATCGCGCCCGGTGGAGAACCAGCCGATGCGCAGCACGATCCTTCCCCTATCCTATCGGCCGCCAGCCCAGGCGGCGCCGTAGCCAGGCCCAGCGACTCCAAAGGTGCACCAGGGGGCTGGACAATCGACCGACGATGCGCCCCTCCCTCAGAGCCTGGACGAACTCCCGCGGCCCCTCAAAATCGGGCATCTCCACACAAGCCCGCCCCAGCTCTCGCGCCGAGTGAGCATCGCTGCCCGCTGAGGCCGCCAGGCCGTGCTCCTCAGCGAAGCGGGCCGCCCGCTCGTTGTCGGCCTGCCGGGTGGTGCGGGCGTTGAACACTTCGATAATATCCACCTGCGGCAGGATGCGCGTGAGAGCTGCCTCCGCCAGGTGCTCGCCGCGGAATCGGTCGAACGGATGCGGCACGCAGACCAAGCCGCCCTGCTCCTTGATGCGCTCCACCGTCTCCTCGGCGCTGAGGCCGCCCGGCACCTCCTCCTGAAGGAAGAGGCCGATGATCTCGCCCTCCCGGCTCTCCACTTCCTCCCCGATGATCACCTTGAAGGTTGCCAGCTTCTGGACGGCAAGGGCACCAGCGATAGCGTTGTGATCGGTGACGGCTACGCAGTTGATCCTCCGCTCGAGGCAGGTCCGCACGTATTTCTCGGGCGATGTGAGGGCGTCGGGCGAGAAGTAGGTGTGGGTGTGAAGGTCAGCCTTCAGCATCCTCCTCGTCCTCGGGGGCATAGATAGGCTCCTCGTCCTCCTGCGGCTCCCGCGAGGCGTCGTCGCGGTAGGCGAAGGTCTTTTGTAGATGACTGATGCGCAACTCCGCCTGATCGAGAAGTTCCTGGCAGCTCTGGGCCAGGCCCATCCCCTCCTCGTAGAGGGCCAGGGCTTCCTCCAGGGGCAGGCCACCCTCCTCCAGCTTGGCTACCGTCTCCTCCAGGCGACGGAAGACCTTCTCGAAGCTCTTGTCGGCCTTCTTAGAAGCCATATTGCCTCGACACCTCCGCCGGAAATCGGCCGTCGGCCACCTCCACGTTCAGGCGGTCGCGGCCTTTGACCTGGCTCACGCTGCGCACCACCTGGCCATCGGCCCGCCGTTGCACGAGGGCATAGCCGCGGGCCAACGTTCCCCTGGGCTCCAGGGAGCGGAGCTGCAGGGCGTAGGCCTTCAGGCGCTCCCGATGGCCGTTCAAGGTCTGGGATATCGCTGAGTGAGCGCCGCGCAGCAGGACGGCCAGTCGCTCTCTCTCCTGGTCCACGGCGGGGACACTGCGATGCAGGCGGAGCGAGAGCTGCTCCACTCCCGCTCGCTGACCGGCCACCTGGCCAGCCATCCATCCCGCGAGGGTGATCATGGAGCCCCTGAGCTGCCGCGATATCTCCCTCCGGTCGGGCACCACCAGCTCGGCTGCCGCCGAAGGGGTGGAAGCCCGCAGGTCGGCCACGTAGTCGGCGATGGTGTAGTCCGTCTCGTGACCCACAGCCGATACGACCGGTATGCGGCTGGCGTAGATGGCCCGCGCCACTATCTCCTCATTGAACGGCCACAGTTCCTCCAGCGAACCGCCGCCGCGGGCAACGATGATCACGTCGATATCGGATTCATCATTCAGTCTGGACAGGGCTTCCACGATGGTCGGCGCCGCCTCGTCGCCCTGCACAGGCGTAGGAGCGAGGACGATCTCCGTTAGGGGCCAGCGGCGCCCGATGATGTTGCAGATGTCGTGGAAGACGGCGCCGGTGGGAGAGGTGACCACGCCGATGCGCCGCGGGAAGGAGGGGATGGGCCGCTTGCGCGAGGGCTCGAACAGCCCTTCCTCCTCCAGTTGGGCCTTCAACCGCTCGAGCTGGGCCTGCCAGATGCCGACGCCCGCTGGCTGGACGAAATCGACGTTCAGTTGCAGTTCGCCACGCCGCTCGAAGAAGGAGATGCGGCCGTGGGCGGTCACCTGTATGCCATCCTCGAGGGGCGTGCCGGCGTGCTGGCGACGGAACATCACGCAGCGAAGCTGCGCCGACTCGTCCTTGAGGGTGAAGTAGGTGTGGCCAGCCGCCGAGCGCGCGAGGTTGGAGACCTCTCCTTCTACCCACAGATCGGCCAGATGGACATCGGTCTCCAGAAGCTCACGGATGTAGGTGGCTACCTGGGCTACCGAATAGACTTCTCTCATCTAATTGATCTACTAGATCCACCCCAACAGGCCTGCAAAAAGGATAATGGCAGGGAGATCAACAGCATAGATGACAAGCACTGTTGCGATTTTGTTCCGTATCTTTTCCATATCATACACCCAGAATGACACCGCCATGAAGGGAAGGTAGCCCAAGACTGTTCAGCAGCACCTCGACAAAGACACAGAGGATCGCGCTGGCAACAGCAAAGAACCATCGGTTGGGAATGCCCAGGATCCTGAGACTCTTGTCCGCTGGGAGCATCTTTGTGAAGACCACACCGGCGACCGCAAACATGGCGCTTATTTCGATGGTGAGCCCCACAAAGATCAGATAGGCAGTATCACCAGGTGTAGTCCATACGGCAGACCGGTCGGTAAAGTGCAAGACCAGGGCATTCCACGTCTCGTTAAACAGGTCCATCCCATAAAAGGCGAGCCCTG
>Ga0111179_1009_pt2 | contig 14729 bp, 18 predicted proteins | sample DeeMarSWOR324_28_FD_80226 | JGI IMG/M metagenome (GOLD analysis project Ga0111179, IMG submission 80226) | Dehalococcoidia bacterium SM23_28_2
TTCCCTGGACCACAACGTCCAGGGCCGGCCGCAGCCGTTCGGGCCCCGTCTGACCGAAGCCGGAGGTGGAGGCATAGATGAGGCGGGGGTTGCGTTTCTGGAGGGTTTCGTAGTCCAGCCCCAGCTTGTCCATAGTGCCCGGCGTGAAATTCTCCATGAGCACGTCGGACACCTCCGCCAGCCGCAGGAGAATGTCCTTGCCTCGTTCCGCCTTCAGGTCAAGGCAGATGCTCTTCTTGCCGCGATTGATGCTGAAGAAGTAACCGCTTTCGCCTTTGATGATCGGGCCGGTGGTGCGGGCCACATCGCCGATGGGCGGCCGCTCCACCTTGATGACCTCCGCTCCCAGGTCGCAGAGGGTCATGCTGGCGAAGGGCCCGGCCAACACCCAGGTGAGATCGAGGACTCTGATCCCTTCCAGGGGCCCCAACATCTTCCTTCCCCTCCTCGCACAGTGTGGATTACACTGCGCATATGATAGCAGGGAAAGGGAAGTCACGCCCAGGTCTTCCCTCGGCTTGGAAGGGCCAGGCGGATGAAGGTTAGAGGGAATCTTTGAGGCTGGTGAGCGCCCTGTGGCTAGGCCGGAGGCTCTCCCTGAGTGCTAAGGGTGAAACGCGGGCCAGCGGGCGTGTCCTGGCAATCGATGGTGGCCTCTCCCAGAAGCTCACCTATGTCGGTCCCCACCAGCAGAACCTCGGTGTCGCCGCTCTGGACGACCTGGTCGTCCTCACGACGCTCATCGAAGGCAAACTCGAAGCTGTCGCCCCGACTAACCAGCCGCAGGACCTTGGTGGCACTCTCTTCGTGCCCTTCTTGGATGTCTTTCAGAAGCTGCGCGGCGCGCTCGGTCACTGTGACCATAGGCAATCTCCTTCCTGTCGCATCATCCTCTTCGGCGTTTATCACCAACGGGGACGGCTAGCCCTCTGCTTGGCGAAGCAATCGTCACAGTAGACGGGCTTATCCAGCCTCGGTTCGAAGGGGACCTGACAGGGAGCGCCGCAACTGCTGCACGTGGCATCGTGCATCACGCGCTCGCCGCCGCGGCTGCGGCCGTAGCCGCCGCCCCGCTCGGCGCGCCTGGCCTGACGGCAGGGTGCGCACCGCTTGGGCTCCTGATACCCTCTGGCAGCGTGGAATTCCTGGTCGGCTGCCGAAAACGTGAACTCAGCGCCGCAATCGACGCAAACTAGAGTCTTATCCTCAAAGGCCACTCGATGACCTCCTTCGCTAGTCTCGGTTAAGCCTCGGTCATCGAGCGACTTTGCTTTTGGGCTTTGCCCTCGCGGGGTGCCGACGCCGGAACGTTAACCTGCATCTATCCTAACACGAGCAATTTCGCCTGGCAAGCTATTGGGCTGACAGAGGGCTAACCTAGCCCCTAGTGGTGGCGGGGCCCTCAGCCAGGGCGGACATCGGGGTTGCCGTCGTCGCGTTCGGCTACTACCGCTGGCTGTACCCCCAGATGGACGGCGATCCTCTCGGCGACAGCGTTGAGGTCGGCCTTGCTGAAGCCATCGCCGCTGAACTGCACCTTACCGTCGGGGCCGATTAGAAAGAGGGTAGGAGTGGCCGGCGGGTCGTAGGCGCAGGAAACGGTCCAGCCACCGGCCGGATCGTCCACCAGCAGCGGGAAGTCAGCGCCAAACCTTTGCGCGTAGCTGCGCGAGACATCCTGAGCATCCTGAGAGATGACCCAGAGCTGCCAGCCCTGGCTGCCGTAGGTCTCCGTCAGGCGGTTAAGGTAGGGCATGGCCAGGTCGCAGACTGGGCAGGTGGTCTTAATGAAGACGGCCAGCAAGGGCCCCTGTCTCAGAGCGGCGGACAGGGAGTACTGCTTGCCGTCGATGCCGCTGAGGGCAAATTCGGGCGCCTGGGCGCCGACACTGAGCACAGCCATGTCGCTTCCTCCAGCAATTCAGTTGATTGCCAGCTATTCTTGTTGACGCAGGGCGTGCATATAATGCAGTTGTCGCTGGCCATTACCATAAGGCATCGACTCGATTTGTGCCAAGAGCGGGGGATAGTTTTGCTTGAGGAAGAGATCATCGGCCTGCTGGTGGAAAGCGGCAAGACGCTGGCGGTCGCCGAGTCCTGCACGGGGGGACTCATCGGTCATCGCCTGACCCAGGTGCCGGGCAGCTCGGCCGCCTTTCTGGGCGGCGTGATCGCCTATCACAACTCGGTGAAAGAGAAGACCCTGAGGGTGCCGCCCGATGTCCTGGAGCGCGAGGGGGCGGTCAGCGAGGCCACGGCCCTGGCCATGGCCGATGGCGTGCGACGCCTGCTGGGGGCGGATGTGGCGCTGGCCGTCACCGGCACTGCCGGCCCAACGGGCGGCACGAAGGACAAGCCGGTGGGGTTGACCTACATCGCCCTGTCGGCGGCGCCAGACGTGCGCATCTGCGAGAGGCATCTATGGCGAGGCAACCGCCGCCAGAATAAAGACAGCTCGGCTATGGCCGCCCTCTCCTTGTTGCGCCGCCACCTGAAACGAAGGGTCTAACCCTAGGCTGCGCGCTCCACGATCATGGCGATGCCCTGTCCGCCGCCGATGCAGAGGGTAGCCAGGCCACGCTGAGCCTGCCGACGCCGCATCTCGTAGAGCAGAGTGGTGAGGATGCGAGCGCCACTGGCGCCGATGGGATGGCCGAGGGCGACGGCACCGCCATTGACGTTCACTCGCTCCCAGTCCCAGCCCAGCTCTCGTCCCACGGCCAGCGACTGGGAGGCAAAGGCCTCGTTGGCCTCGATGAGGTCGATGTCCTTCAGCTCTAGACCGGACTTGGCCAGCGCCTTGTGAACGGCGGGTACCGGTCCCATGCCTGTAATGCGAGGCTCCACCCCCGCCGAGGCGTAGGTGCGAATCGAGGCCAGGGGGGTGGTGCCCAGGGCCTCCGCCTTCTGGCGAGAGGTTACCACCACGGCGGCCGCGCCGTCGTTGATGCCGGAGGCGTTGCCGGCGGTCACCGTGCCATCGGGCTTGAAGGCCGGCTTCAGAGCGGCCAGCTTCTCGGCGGTGGTATCGGGCCGAATGTGCTCGTCCTTCTCGAAAACCGCAGGCGGGCCCCGTCGCTGAGGCACTTCCACCGGCACTACCTCCTCAGCCATGACGCCTGTCTCCCAGGCGCGGGCCGCCTTCTGGTGGCTGGCGGCGGCAAATTCGTCCTGATCCAGGCGTGAGACCTCGAACTCAGCGGCGATGTTCTCGGCCCACATCCCCATGTGATGGTCCTCGAAGGCGCACCACAGGCCTTCCTCGATCATGCTGTCGATGAGGGTGTCGTGGCCCATACGATAGCCAGAGCGGGCCTTGGCCAGCAAGTAGGGGGCACCGTTCATGCTCTCCATGCCCCCGGCCACAATGACCTCGGCGTCACCCAGGGCGACGGCCTGGGCAGCCAGGGCTACTGTCTTCAGACCGGAGCCGCACACCTTGTTGACGGTGGTGGACGGTATGGTCACGGGTATGCCAGCGGCCATGGCCGCCTGGCGGGCTGGCCCCTGTCCGACGCCCGCCGACAGGACCATGCCCATGAGTACCTCGTCCACTTGGTCGGGCTGGACGCCCGCGCGCCGCAGAGCCTCGGCGATGACCACCGCCCCCAGCTTGACTGCCGGCACCTCCGCCAGGCTGCCGGCGAAGGTGCCCACCGGCGTACGGGCTGCGCTCAGGATCACTACATCGTTCACGTTGACCTCCATCTAGCTCGTATGGACACGTCAGTCCCCTTTGCTTCTCGTTTCTTGCCGTTCTATCACGAGCGCTACCGCGCCCTCTGCCGAAGAGGTGCGATGTTCCACGCCTTTCGGTACCACTACGCCCTCTCCTGGCCCAAGCTCCACCATCTTCTGACGGGTCTCCACGCGAAGCCTGCCACTGTGACAAAGGAATAGTTCATCTTGACCGATGTGCCGGTGCCAGTGGAAATCACCCTTCACCAGGCTGCATCGAACTACGTGACCATCTACGTACGCCAGATCGACAGGGGAGAATGGTTCGCTGACTGCCTCCAGGGCTTTGTCAACATTGAAGGGCTCCATCGCTCACCCCCTATACGGATTGCTGCACCGGCACTTGCTCAAGGCGGAAACCAGAACCGGCCCTGGCGCGTGCCCTACGCCTCGGGCACGAGCGCTATCTTGCCCATGACCTCGTTGTTCTCCATCAGCGTCTGGGCCGTGCCCGTTTCCCGCAGGGGAAATGCGTGGGACACCACTGGCTTGATGTGGCCGCTCTCCATCCAGCGCAGGCCCTCCAGAAGGTCGGTCTTGTTGCCCATATGAGAGCCGAGAAAGTTCATCTGTTTGTTCCACAGGAAGCGAAGGTCGGTGGGCGCCTCGAAGCCGCTGGTGGCGCCGCAGGTGACCAGGGTTCCTCCCCACTTCAGGCTGGCCACGCTCTGCGCCCAGGTGGCATTGCCCACGTGCTCGAAAACGACGTCCACTCCCCGGCGGTCGGTGATCTTGCGTATCTCCTCCGATACGTCCTGCTTCTTGCGGTTTATCAGGTGCTCGGCCCCCAGCTTGCTGCAGAACTCCAGCTTCTCGGCGCTGCTGGCCACGGCGATGGGCCGAGCGCCGAAGACACGGCATATCTGGATGGCCATAGTGCCCAGGCCGCCAGCTGCTCCCCATATGAGGACGAGATCGCCCGCCTGAATTCGGGCGCGCCCGACGAGCATTCGCCAGGCGGTGAGGAGGACGAGAGCCAGGGAGCCTGCTTCCTCCCAGGCCAGCCCCTGGGGCTTGGGCACGATGTTGAAGGCAGGCACCTTGGCGAACTCGGCTTGGCCACCGTCGAGGGGGCCCGTCTGGAAGCCCCAGATCTTGTACTGGCGACAGAAGGTATCCTGGCCGTTGGCGCAGAACTGACAGGTGCGGCAGCTCAGGCCTGGATAGACCAATACCTCGTCGCCAGCCTTGATGTCGGCCACCTCGCTGCCGACCCCTACCACCTCGCCGGCTGCGTCGCTGCCGGAGATGTGGGGCAGGAGAACTCGCATGCCCGGCAGGCCGCGGCGAGCCCAGATGTCGTTGTAGTTGCAGCCGGACGCCTTGACCTTGATCAGTACATCGTTGGGCCCAAGGCTGGGCTCGGCCACGTCCTTGTACTGAAGGACATCGACCCCGCCGTGCTCTTCGAAGACCACCGCCTTCATCGACTTTCCCTTCTAGCTATCGCTGAATCACGCTTGCCTCACGGGCAGAAATATAATTGACGGCAGCTAGCCACGCAAGTGTCGGCGGAGAGAAGACATCTCCCCGCATGGCTCTTGACACAACGAATCGACTAGCCGTAGGATAGCCCCGATAGGCAAAAGGTTGCAGTTGCAATGAGTTGCACAATAACACTCCAGCAGAAAGGGTATCGCCTGACGCCCCAGCGGATGATGGTTCTCGACATCATTCACGACAGCAAGGGGCACATCAGCGCCGAGGAGATCCACCAGAGGGTTCGCCAGCGCTACCCGTTCGTCAACATATCCACCGTCTACCGGACCCTCAACCTCCTCAAGAAGCTGCATCTGATAAGCGAAACAGACATGGGCGAGGGCTACGTGCGCTACGAGCTGTTGGAGAGAGGCCGCCACCATCACCTGGTCTGTCGCCGGTGCGGCCAAAGCTTCGCCTTCGAGCACGAGAGCCTCAAGCCCTTGCAGGCTCGCTTGCTGAAGGAGTACGGGTTCGCTGCCGACCTTGACCATTTCGCCATCTTCGGCCTGTGCCAGCGATGTCGCCCGGCGGAGGGAAAGGCCGGCGCTAGAGAGGAGAGCCAACGTGGCGATGATTGACCCGGCGAGCCTGGAGTCCATTGAGGCCCCGGCCATGCACATCCCCGACGGCTTCGTTAGCGGCCCCGTCGCGGGGGTGGGCTTCGTCCTGGCGGGGGTGGCCATAGGCTTCGCCGTGTGGAGAACGAACCGAACCATCGGCGAGCGCTTCGTTCCCTTCATGGGGGTGATGGCCGCCTTCATCTTCGCCGCTCAGATGATGAACTTCCCCGTTGCCGGCGGCACTTCGGGCCACATGGTGGGAGGAGCGCTGGCAGCGATCCTCTTAGGCCCCTGGGCAGCCATGATCGCCATGACCGCCGTGGTGGGGGTACAGGCCCTCGTGTTCCAGGACGGCGGCCTGGCAGCCCTGGGAGCCAACGTGTTCAACATGAGCGTGGTGGCCTGCCTGGTGGGCTACGTTGTGTACACGGCATTCATCCGTTTCAGCCACATCGCTCCCTGGGTGCGCTATGTCGCTGCCTTCGCCGCTGCCTGGTTCGCCGTGGAGTTGGCCGCCATAGCCTGCTCCATTGAGCTGGCCCTGTCCGATACCTCTCCTCTCACGGTGGCCCTACCGGCGATGGTAGGAGTGCACGCCGCCATCGGTGTCGGCGAGGGTCTGATCACGGTGGCGGCGGTGGCCTTTGTCACCGCCACTCGCCCCGATCTGCTCGTAGCGCAAGTGCCAGTAATGGAGGACTAGAGGATGAAGCTCCAACATTACCTTGGCTTGTTGGTGGTCGGCATAGGAATAGCTGTGCTTATCACCTTTTTCTCTCCACTTGCCTCGTCCGAGCCCGATGGGTTGGAGAAGGTGGCCGAGAACGAGGGGTTCATACAGGAAGCCGAGGACGCGCCGTACGAGGTCATCGCCGACTATGTTCTCCCCTGGGTTGACAACGAAGATGTGGGCACTATCCTCGGAGGGATAATAGGCGTGCTCATCGTGGCTGCTATCACCCTGATCGCTGCCGTCGTGCTCTGGCGGTTGCGAGGTGCTCAGCGGCCGACCTCCAGTGGTGGTGGGCCTGGCCAGCCCTAGGAGAAGAGGAGATGTCGATCGGGGCTCGCCTTATCGAGCGGTATGAGGCCGGCAGCAGCGTTGTCCACAGCACGGACGGGCGGCTGAAGCTGCTCCTTACGGTGGCCTATGTTTTCACTGTGACCCTCACGCCCGTGGGCCACTGGATAGCGTTCGGCCTGCTGGCCGCACCGCTGGCGGTTGCCGTGGCGGCGAGCAGGCTTCCGGTCCTGCTGATTCTCCGGCGTTCCGCTCTGGCTCTGCCTTTCATTGTGGTCGCCGTGCCCCTCTTGTTCACCAAGGAGGGCGATGCCCTGTTCACGCTGCCGCCTTTCGGCTGGACAGCCAGTGAAGAAGGGCTGCTGGCCGTGCTCACTATTCTCACCAAGTCCTGGCTTTCGGTGGTGGCTGTCATCCTCCTCACAGCGACGACGCCAGCAGTGGAATTGCTCCGGGCGATGCGTGCCCTGGCTGTGCCCCGCATTCTGGTAGCCACCGTGTCCTTCATGTATCGATATCTGTTCGTCATCGCTGAGGAGGCCCAGCGCCTCCTGCGAGCCCGCGATTGCCGCAGTGCCGAGCTGGAAGACCGCAAGTGCGGCGGCGGCGTCCGGTGGCGAGCGGGCATCTTGGGTCACATGGTCGGCTCGCTTTTCGTGCGCAGCTACGAGCGCGGCGAGCGAGTCTACGCAGCCATGCAGGCGCGCGGCTATGATGGCGAGGTGCGCTTCTTGGAGGATAGGCCCTGGCGGTTGGCGGGGATCGTTGTGGCAATAGCCCTTGCTCTCTACTTGGTGGGGGTGGAGATCTATGCGCGCTACTAAGGTCAGAACAGCCGTCGATACCGCCATCAGGATCGCCAACCTGCGCTTCGCCTATCCGGACGGCGTACAGGCTCTGAGAGGCGTTGATCTCACCATCGCGGCCGGCGAGAAGGTGGCGCTGGTTGGCCCCAACGGCGCCGGCAAGACCACCCTCCTGCTCCACCTGAACGGCACTCTGCGAGGCAAGGGCGACATCCGCATCATGGGCCACCTCCTCAATGGCGGTAACATGAAGCGCGTCCGGAGTCAGGTGGGCTTGGTGTTCGAGAACCCTGACGACCAGCTCTTCTCTCCCACTGTCTTCGATGACGTCGCGTTCGGTCCTCTATACATGGGCCTGTCCAGAGAAGAGGTGCTCAAGAGAGCGCGCCTGGCGCTCGAGGAGGTGGGGATGACGGGCCTCGACGAGCGCCTGCCTCATCACCTCAGCCTGGGCCAGAAGAAGCGCATCGCCATCGCCACCGTCCTGTCCATGTCCCCGACGATCCTCGCCCTCGACGAGCCTTTCTCCAGCCTTGACCCGAGCGCTCGACGCGAGCTAATGAACCTGCTACAGACGCTGCCCCAGACGATGATCGTCTCCACCCACCACATCCCGCTCATCCGCCATCTGTTTCCCCGCACGGTGGTGATGGATGACGGTTGCATTGTCGCCGACGGCGACACAGAGGCCATCCTAGCGGATACGGCCCTCCTCGAGACCCACGGCCTAGAGGTTTCCTAGGCCGCTGGCGAGAAGACCTTGGCAATGTACCCGACGAGTACACTGCCTTGACACCATCTAGAGGCGATCCTAGAATTGGGCTAGCTAGCCGAGGTAGCTCAGGTGGTAGAGCACGTGACTGAAAATCACGGTGTCGGCAGTTCGACTCTGCCCCTCGGCACCAGCTAAAGTGAAACCTTCGCCGCTTGCTTCGACGCTACCTCACTCTTCCCGACCCCAAATCGCCAGCAAGTCGAACTACCCCTCTACCCCACAGCGCCCCTTGCGGGTATGATAGGGAATTGGGCCGCGTGGCACCTGGAAGTATCGAACAGTGCACACCGATCAGGAGCTGAATCATGACTCACCCCATCTGCCACTTCGAGATCCCTGTCGATGACGTCGAGCGAGCCAAGAAATTCTACCAGGGCCTTTTCGGCTGGCAGATCACGGACACTGGCCAACAGGGATACCACCTCGTCCAAACCGGCGAGGGCGAACTGGCTGGAGGCATGATGAAGCGGGTGGTGCCTGAGCAACGTCCGGTGCTGTACATTCTGGTCGAGTCCGTAGACGAGTACACGAAGAAGATACAGGAGGCCGGCGGAAGCATCATCGTGCCCAAGATGGCCGTGCCCACGATGGGCTACTTTGCTCAGGCCTTCGATCCTGAGGGAAACGTCTTCGCCATCTGGGAGGAGAACCCTCAGGCTCAGCAGTAACCGGTAATCAAATGTCTCCGGGAAGGAGAAGGAGGAATAGATCATGGCGATTGACCTCAACTTGGTCGGTCAGAAGCTGCCGCCCACGACCTTCGAGTACACCGATAGGGATGTGATACTGTATGCCTTGGGGGTGGGCGCCGGCACCGACGAACTCCAATACGTGTACGAGAACGGCCTCAAGGTTATCCCCACCTTCGGCGTCGTCCCCGCATTTCCCGCCCTTGGCGGCATAGTGAGCTTGGGCAATATCAACCCGATGATGTTGCTACACGGCGAGCAGCGCGTCGAGGTCAGGAAGCCTTTCCCCATCGCTGCCAAGGTCACCACCGTGGGCACCATCAGCGCCATATACGATAAGGGACGGGGAGCCCTGGTAGTGATCGATGCTGAGACGAGCGATGAGGCAGGGGAAGTCCTCTGCGTCAACACGTTCGGGGCATTCGTCCGGGGCGAGGGAGGATTCGGCGGCGACCGTGGCCCCAGCGGCCCCAGGAACGTGGTGCCGGAGCGTGCGCCAGACGAAGTGGTGGAGATGCAGACGCTACCTCAGCAGGCAGCCATCTATCGTCTATCGGGCGACCGCAATCCGCTGCACATTGACCCCAACTTCGCCAAGATGGCAGGCTTCGACAAGCCTATCCTTCACGGCCTGTGCACCTTCGGCCATGTTGCACGGGCTGTCATCCAGAAGTACTGCGGCGGCGATCCCGACAAGCTCAGGGGGCTGGAGACGCGCTTCTCGGGCGTCGTCTTCCCCGGCGAGAAGATCATCACCGAGATGTGGAAGGAGAGCGGCAGCCAGATCATCCTTCGGGCCAAGACCGAGCGGGGCGAGGCCGTCCTCTCCAACGCAGCGGCCACCATCGCCGCATAGAGATGGGCTAGCGTCCAAGGAAGCCCCCCTAGGCGCCGCGGTCTCTGTTCACTCCTAGGTGGACAGGATGTGCACCGAAATGGCGGCCACCTCCGCTCGCAGCATGCCGCCGCCATTCTCGGCCAGGGCCAGTTTAGCCCCCTGCACCTGACGGTCGCCCGCCTCTCCGCGGAGCTGGTCGAACAGCTCGCAGATCTGGGCGACGCCGGTGGCCCCGATGGGGTGCCCTTTAGACAACAGGCCACCGCTCGTGTTCACGGGCAGCTTGCCGGTAAGCTCGGTGTAGCCGCTGTCGATGAGGGGGCCACCCTCGCCCTTGCCGCACAGGCCGAGCTCCTCATAGAGAATGAGCTCCGCCGGTGCGGAGGCATCGTGCAGTTCCACTAGGTCGAGGTCTTCCGCCGTTACCCCCGCCATCTCGTAGGCCTTGGCGGCGATCCGCTCAGTGGCGCCGGGGTCGTCGGGTCGGTGGTCCTTGCCGGAATCGACCAGGGAAGCGCGCACGAAGACGGGCTTGCTGGTGAACTGGCGGGCCTTCTCCTCGCTGCACAGGATGGCTGCTGCCGCGCCGTCGCCGATCGGTGAGCACATCAGCCGGGTCAGGGGCTCGGCCACCAGCGGTGATGCCAGGATCTCTTCCAGCGTATAGCGCTCGCGGTACTGGGCGTGGGGGTTGAGGCTGCCGTGGTAGTGGTTCTTCACCGCCACGCGGGCGAACTGCTCCTTGGTGCTGCCGTAGCGGCGCATGTGGTCGCGGGCGGCCATGGCGTAGAGGTCCATGAACATGCTGCGTGACTCGCCGGCACCGCCTTCTCCCCCGTTCTTCTTGGAGGCGGCAGCCATCTGGGACATGATCTGCTGCATGACCTCCACGTCCACGGCGGCGCCGATGGCCTGGAAGGAACGCCGCTTGTCCTCGTGGTAGAGCTTCTCCACCCCCAGGGCGAGGGCAACGTCGCACATACCGGAGGCCACATACAGCCAGGCCAGGTGAAAGGCGGTGGAGGAGCTGGCGCAGGCGTTCTCCGTGTTGATGACGGGGATGCCCCCGATGCCCATCTCTCGCAGAACCACCTGGCCGCGGATGCACTCCTGGCCAACGATCAGGCCGGCCACGGCATTACCGACGACCGCTGCCTCGATTGCGGCCTTGTCCACACTCGCGCGCTGCAAAGCGCCGTCTACGGCCTCCCGGCTCAAGTCCTTGAGGCCGCGGTCGATGTACTTGCCAAAGCGGGTCATCGCCGCGCCCACAACAGCAACGTTTCTCATGTCAGTTCACCCCTTCTGCCGCCCAGAGTAGCGCCTCCGTTGCTCGCCCCAGGATCAAGATATATGACGGCAGAGTCGGCCGCAAGAACGACCGCTAGGCCGGACCATCTGCCCGGACAGGACTGCTGCAGTGCTCTATTCGCTTCCGCAGGAGACCACTGAGGGTGCATCTGCTATAATGCCGACGGTATCCTTACGGAGGAACGGAGATGCCTGTACTGCTCATCTCTTCCCTACGGCCCCTCGTAGGCAAGACGGCTCTCTCTGTAGCCGTCGCGCAGCGTCTTGCCCAGGACGGCTATTCCGTTGGAGTCGCTCGGCTGGCGGCGCCTGAGCCGGACGAGGCCGCGCGAACCGACGCCCGCTGCTTCGCCGCCCTTTCCCTTTCCGCTGAGAGGAAACAGCAACCCCTCTCCCTGGATGAGATCGCTAAGCTGGCAAAGGAGGCCAGTTCCCCCGATAAGGTCTTCATTTTTGAACTCCCGGTGGGCTTCCCCCCAGGCCGAGCGATTGAGACCATGCGGGGCGTGATGGTTCTGGTCGAGCGCTCCGCCGATCTGCCCGTCGACAAGATCGCCGCCCTTCAGAAACAGCTGGGGCCAGCCTTCGCCGGGCTCGTTCTCACCGCCGTGCCTGCAGCGCGGGCGATGGCCGCCTCCGGCAGGCTAGCTCAAAGGGGAATCCCTATCCTGGCCCTCCTTCCGGAGGACAGGCTGCTTTCGGCGCCCACCATCGGCGAGATCGCCCAGGCCCTAGAGGCGGAAACGCTCTTCGGCGACGGCCGTACGGAGGAAGCGATAGAGCGCCTGACAATCGCCTCCATCAGCGCCGACCCCGGTCAGGCCTACTTCGCCCGTCTCGGCCGTCAGGCGGTGGTCGTGCGCTACGACAAGCCCGACCTGCAGCTTGCTGCCCTGAACGCCGACAGCCGCTGTCTGATCCTCAGTGGCGGCCGGATGCCGCTTTCTTACGTCAGCGAGCGAGCGGAAGCGGAGGGAGTACCCCTGCTGATCACCGCCAAGGATACAGTTGCCGCTGTTCAGGCCGTGGAGGATCTATACTCCAGAAGCCGCTTCGGGCCTCAAAAAGCGGAGCGCATCGCCCAGCTTGCGGACGAGCATCTGCACTACGATGGGCTCCTGCAGGCGCTGGGGCTAGGCCAGAAGAGCTAAGCGGCAGCTAGGAGCAGCGACTTAGGTCTCCAGCGAGGTCCGAGGCGAGGCAGCACGTTGCCTCTCGGGGCCCTCCACGGCCTCCTCTTTCCCCTGCGAGACCTTAGTCACCTCTTTCCCGGTCGAGGCGGCGACCCCCGTTTTCTTCGTCGTGCAGTAGGGGCAGGCCACCCAGTTGAAGTTCAGGGGACGGCCGCAGTTGGCGCAGGGCTCCTTGAGCTGAGTGCGGCAGTAGGGGCAGATGACGAAGTCCTTGGTCACGTAGCGCTTGCAGGAGGGGCAGATGCCTTGATCCTCCAGCTCCTGGAGAAGGGCCTCCTCCTCCAGGGAGCGGGCATAGGCCTCGGCCAGCGTCTCGCTGGGCCGCAGGATCATGTAGATGAACCAGCCCAGGACGTTGAACACCAGAACAAGGAGAATGGCCACTATCTGGAAAGCCACGTCGCGGGTCCTGTCGCGGATGTCCCGATAGGTCCAGGCGACGACGCTTATCCAGAGAACCAGCACGTAGGCCACGCCGATGGTGGCTGCCAGGGCTGCCGCGTTCTCCCAGCTACCTCCCGGCCAGTTCATGTTCCTCCCCTCTCTCCCAAGCTGGCCGATTATACCACGCCTTCTCAGGTACTGTCATCTCGGGATTGCCCTGGCTATGTGGCTGCTTTGAAGATAAACTGAGGTGGGCCTTCCTGACTTCAATCCCCATGAGAGAGATGACCAAGGCCGCCGATACCAGAGAGACCGAGAAGCTGCGCCTGAGCCTGACGGACATGGCCTTCCAGGGCGGAGCCATGGGCCGCCACGAAGGCCAGGTGGTGTTCGCCGCCTACGGCATCCCCGGCGAAGAGGCGGTGGTGGAGATCGAGCGGCGCAGCAAGGACTACATGATGGGCCGCGTGGTGGAGGTGCTTTCTCCCTCACCTCATCGGGTGGAGGCGCCCTGCCCCTATTTCGGTAGCTGCGGCGGCTGTCAGTGGCAGCACATCGACTACCCTTTCCAGGCCGAGCTCAAGGCGCGCATCGTCGGCGAGCAGTTGCGGCGCATCGGCAAGTTCGAGGAGCCGCCGGTAGCAGCCACGGTGACGGCGGATGAGCAATGGCACTATCGCAATCACGCTCGCTTCAGCACCGACCGCCAGGGCCAACTGGGCTTCGTTAGCCTGATCAGGCGGCGCTTCATTCGCATCGACCAGTGCCGGATCATGCACCCCTGGATCAACGGCGTGCTGGAGCAGCTCCAGGGCAAGTGCGCTGGGCTGCACCAAGTGGCCATTCGCTATGGCGCCAATACGGATCAGGCCCTAATCCACCCCTCGCTGAAGGAGATCGACGATTCGATTCCGTCGGGCCAGGCTTCTTACGAGGAGGAGCTCCTGGGCAAGCGCTTCCGCATCTCCGGCGCCTCCTTCTTCCAGGTGAACACACGCCAGGCAGAGGTGCTGATAGAGGTCGTGCGCGAGAAACTGGCCCTTGCCCAAGACCAACTGCTGCTGGACGCCTACGCCGGCGTGGGCACCTTCGCTGTGCTGCTTGCGCCCCACGTCAAGAAGGTGATAGCCATCGAGGAGTCGCCGGCGGCGGTGGCCGATGCGGTGATCAACCAGGCGGGGATCAAGAACATCGTCTTCTATCAGGGGAAAGTGGAGCAGATCCTGCCGGAGCTGCGCCGGCGTGTGCAGGCTGCCATCCTCGACCCGCCGCGCATCGGCTGCCATCCCGATGTCATCGCCGCCGTCCTCAAGCGGCCGCCGGCCAGGCTGGTCTACGTCTCCTGCGATCCGGCCACCCTCGCTCGCGACCTGCGTGTCCTCTGCGATGGCGGCTATCGCCTGCAGGATGTGCAGCCGGTGGACATGTTCCCCCACACATTCCACATCGAATGCGTGGCGACGCTGGTGCGGGAGTAAATGACGGCCGATCTGATCCTCGCCTCCCGCTCGCCCAGGCGACGGCGCCTCCTCGCCCACCTGGGCATTGCCTTTCGAGTAGTCGTTCCCACGGTGGAGGAGGACGCCGCGCCCCCGACTCCCGGCCGACCTGAGGAGCTGGCCGAGGCGCTGGCCCTGGCCAAGGCGGAGGCGGTGGCTGCACAGGAGAGGAAAGGCATTGTCATCGCCGCCGATACGATTGTGGTGGACGGCGAGGCCATCTTGGGCAAGCCGGCGGACGGCTCGGAGGCTGGGGCGATGCTCCGCCGTCTGCGGGGAAGAACGCATCGGGTGATCACCGCCCTGGCGGTGGTAGACGCCGCTGGCGGCCGGAAGGCAGTATCACACGTGGTGACGGCGGTCCGCATGCGCCCCTACAGCGACGAGGAGATCGCTGCCTACGTAGCCCGCGGCGAGCCGCTGGACAAGGCGG
>Ga0111179_1041_pt1 | contig 14717 bp, 15 predicted proteins | sample DeeMarSWOR324_28_FD_80226 | JGI IMG/M metagenome (GOLD analysis project Ga0111179, IMG submission 80226) | Dehalococcoidia bacterium SM23_28_2
CTGGAGCCTGGTGGACTTTCTGGTCGAGACCTACGGGCCGGCGAAGTTCGCTGAGCTATTCGCCACCTTCAAGGAGGGGAGCACCGTCGACAACGCTCTCCTGGGAGTCTACAGCTTCGATCAGGACGGCCTGGAGGACGCCTGGCGGGCCAGCCTCGACCTGCCGCCGCGCGAGCGTCCGACCCCCGCCGAGGATCAGGTATCGGAGGCATCGCCCACGCCCGCCGGGCAGGCGGACACGGCGGGGGAGGCTGACGAGGACGAGTTTCCCTGGGGCACGGCCATAGGCCTGGTAGCCGCCGGAGGGGCCCTCGTGGGCGTGACTCTCCTGGGGGTGGGCGTGCTGTCCGCCCGCCTGCGCAGGCGCTAAGGCAGGATGATCTTGCCGCCAGCGGCCGTGTCGCTGCCCTGAGACGTTGGAGTGACTGGCCCCGTCTCTGGAACCGCTGTGGCTTGTGTGAGGAGCGAAGGGTGTATAGCCCGCTCGATCACATCCACTAGGACTTCCTCGGGCACAGTGCCGGGGAAGGCCATCCTGTCGTTGACGACAGTAGTGGGGACCGCGCGCACCCGGTAGCGTTGGCTCAGCTCAGGGAATTCGTTTGCCTCAATGACCTCGGCCGCGATGTGGGGGCTCTCCAGGGCTACCTGATACGCCAGGCGGGCCATCTGAGGGCAGTGGGGACAGGTGGGGGTCACGAATACCCGGATGCTCACTTCGTCCTTTAGTTTGCGCAGCCTCTTGCGTGTCTTGTTGGCCAGGTAATTGGTGCCGCGCGAGATGTCTACAATGGTCTCCACTAGGGGGACGAACTCGTAGCCGCCGGGGGAGCCGTAGTACTTTAGCCAGCGGCCGTCGCCGGCGTGGAGGATGATGGCCGGTATCCTCTCCACGCCGTACTGTGCGACCGCCTCTTTGTCCTCTTCGAAGATGTGCTGGCGCAGGCTGATCCTGTCGGTGAGGGCAGCCAGCTCCTCCAGCATCTGGCCGGTTGGCCTGCAATATTGGCATGGCTGGCGGCGGGGGGAGAAAAGGGAAGTCTTCTTCTGGGTGAAGAAATCGATCCTGATGCGCCTGATCAGCTCGCGGCTGAACTTCGCTCGCAGAAACTCCTGCTCCTTAAGGGGTATCAACAGGCTCCTCCTTGCCCGCCCCCTGGCGCGTCTTGCGCCAGACCAGGTAGAGACGCTGAAGGGCGGTGAGGTTGGCCAGGACAGCGAGGATCCAGAGGGCAATCCTCACCTGGTCTATTATAGAGCCGACGCCGATGACGATCACCCTCTCGGCGCGGGTGAAAAGCCCTTCCTTTATCTGCAGCCCCAGGATCTCGCCGCGAGCCCTGATGTAGCTCACCAGCATGGAGCCGGCCAGGGCGGCGAAGGCCAGCAGCGATTCCTCACGGGCGTCGCGGCCGGCGTAGTAGTAGAGCAGACCGAAAAGGACGGCCGCCTCCGAGGCGCGATCCATTACGGAGTCGAACACGGCCCCGAAGCGGGTGACCTGGCCGGTGGCTCGGGCCAGGGCACCATCGAGGACGTCCAGTGCTCCTGCTGCCAGGACGACGATGCCGCCCGCCAGGAACTGGCCGCGGGCCAGCAGTACGGCCGCTCCGGCGCTTCCCAGAACGCCCACCAGGGTGAGGGCGTTGGGGGTGATGTGGGCCTTGGCCAGCAGGAAGACGATGGGATCGGTGATGCGGCGAGGGACGGAGTGGGGCAGGAGAGAGAACTTCACTAACCTTACCTGCCCTCGGGGGCCTGCGCGCTCTCCTTTGCCACCCGCTGGTAGAAGGAGAGGATCTGCTGAGAAACAGGGAACCAATCGAAGGCTTGGGCCTTGATCTGGCCCATGCGGCCCATCTCCTGGCGGCGGTCGGGGTCGCTCAGGAGCTGGAGAAGGGCGTCGGCCAGGGCAATCGTATCGCGGCGAGGCACCAGCAGCCCGTCGGCCTGGTGACCGACCACGTAGGAGAATCCCTCGATGTCGGAGGCAATCACGGGCATGCCAGCGGCCATAGCCTCCAGGAGGATGATGCCGAAGCTCTCGTTGCCGGTGTTGGGAGCGCAGAAGACATCGGCCGTCTTGTGGTAGCGGGGCAAGTCCTCTTCGGACACGTAGCCGGCGAACACGACGTCCTTCAGCCTCTCCCTCTGCACGAAGCTTTCGCAGGCCTGCCTCATGCCTCCATCGGGCCCGACGATGAGCAGACGCGTATCGGGCATCCTGGCCTTGACCTGAGCGTAGGCCTGTAGCAGGTAGGGGAGCCCTTTGCGCTTCTCCAGGCGGCCCAGGAAGAGGATGTTCAGTTTGCCGTCCTTGTACTCGGGGAAGGGGGGGAGGGGGGAGGCGAAGCGGTCGTATTTGACGCCGTTGGGGATGATCTCGTAGTGGTCGGGGAAGTAGCGGCTGACCAAGCGCTGGGCGGCGAGCGACACGGCGATCTTGCCCTGGATCTTGTGCCACCAGACGCTTATCGCCGGGCGAAAGTAGGCGTACCAGCGGCGGCCTTCGTCCTTGGCGGCGTGGAAGGTGGCGACGGTTGTCGTCTGAGAGCGGCGGATGAACTGGAAGGGCAGGAGCGGCACGAAGGGCTCGTGCACGTGGACGACGTCGAAGCCCTCGCTGGCCAGCACTTGCTCCACCTTGGGCCCCAGGGTCAGGGAGAGGGTGATGCGAGCCACCGAGCCGCCGGCGGGAAGGCCGATGGGGCGCTCGCCGATGACGATTAGGTTGTTGCGGCCTGTGTTTTGCTTGCGAGAGGCAGGGGCAATGATTCGGACGTCGTGGCCCAGACGCACGTAGTGGTCGGCCAGGTGGCAGATGTGGTTGTTCACCCCGCCGGGGACGGCGAAATCATACGGCGACACTAGCCCTATCTTCATGGCAGGAACGGAAAGATGCGCTTCACAAAGCTCTTGGCCGTGGGCCCCCAACCAAGGGTGCGAGGGGTAACGGTGAGGCCCCGCCACGCCTGGCGCGCTATCTGGCCTGGGCCGATCTCCCGAAGGCTGGGGTGGCGGCCGCTGGCGGCTTTGCTTTGCCTGTCCAGAATGGCGCGGCGCAGGTCCTCGGCGGTGGAGCCGGGGAAGAGGGTGTAGGCGCTGCCCACCGCCGGCAGGAAATGCGCGTCGCTGCCCCCCACCTCCGCCAGGTGGTAGCGCTCCCGGTTGAGCCTGATGGCCTTCTTTGCAGTCATGCGAGCGGCAAACGTCTCGTTGGTCACCTCTATGCCATCGAAGTATACGCCATCGCCGCCCGTTTTCATAACGCGCTCGATGGCTCGCCTACCGAGGCTGCGAGTCAGCCAGGCCAGAGGGTGAGGGATGATACAGAGGCCGCCCTGCTTGTGCACGGCCTCCAGCACCTCCACCGCCGGTCGGAGGGCGGGCAGGGGCTCCTCTACGTACAGAGCGAGGATGTGGCCCTCGATGGCTGTCACCTCCACTCCCATCACCACCTGGAAGCTGTACTGCCCCTTGGCCCAGAGTTCGCGCGCGGCGTGGGCCCCCCTGATGTTGTCGTGATCGGTGACGGCGATGGCATCGAGATCGGTACTGGCCTCCACGTAGTCCAGGAGCTCCGGGATATCGGCCATGCCGTCGCCTACGGCGGTGTGGATGTGGAGGTCGGCCTTGCCCAGGTCACCACTGCGGCTCACGGCTTCTCGTCCTCCTGGGCATCCCACACCGCCTCCAGGACAGTCCATTGGCCGGGGTCGCGACGGAGGTGGGCCTCGAACCGCTCCAGAAGGCTTCGCACGTTCGTCTCCAGGTCGGCCTGAGGGTCGCCGCTGTTGGTCAGCTCCAGAGGCGGCTCTATGAAAGCCTCACAGGCGCTGCCGTTCTTGCGATGTATGAAGATGGGGACGATGGTGGCGTCGGTGCGGTTGGCTAGCTCCACTACCCCCACCGGCATGCTGGTCGGTGTGCCGCAGAAGGGCACGCGGATGCTCCTTCCCTCGATGTCGCGGTCACACATCAGGCCCACCACGCCTCCCGCCTTGATCGTGCGCAGGAGGGTCTTGATGCTGCCGATGCCTACCGGCAGGAAGGCGTGGCCCTTGCTGCTCCGTAGGCCGTCGATCAGGCGGGAGAGACGGGGTGGCTGGATGGGCTCAGTGAGCACTGTCATCTTGATTCCTTTGCCCAGGAAGGCCTGGATGCCCATCTCGACGTTGCCGAAGTGGGCGCTGGTGATGATGACTCCCCTGCCGTCGGTGAGCGCCGGCAACAGGTTTTCCTCGAGTCCGTGGTAGGCCAGCTTCTGGTCGAAGAACTTGCTCACATCCATACGGGGCATGTGGACGAGATCGGCGTAGGCCTTGGCCCAGTTGACAAAGACCTGGCGGGCTGCCTTCCGCACCTCCTTCTTGGGCGTACTCGGCCCCATGACGTGGCGCATATTGTCCAACACGTTCCGGCGGAGGCGCCAGGCAAAGAGATAGGTCAAGACCGCTGCCACTGCGGCCAGGAAATACAGGACGCGAGTGGGGAGCCGCCCCAGTAGACGGACGCATGACCAGATCAGAAGATACTTCCACATCAGGACGGGTGAGCGTGGCCGGCACTGCCGGGGGCTACTCTTCGGCCTCCGGCTTCGGTTGGGGCTCCGCTACCCCTTTCTTCGGCTGGTCTTGGATGAACTTTTCCACCATCCGACGGGCTTCGTCATCGGTGAACTGCTTGGGAGGCGACTTCATGAAGTAGGCGGACGGCCCTTCCAGGGCGCCGGCGATGCCCCTGTCGAGGGCCAGCTTGCAGCAGCGGATGGCATCGATGACCACCCCCGCCGAGTTGGGGCTGTCCCAGACCTCCAGCTTCACCTCCATGTTCAAGGGCACGTTCCCGAAGGTTGTCCCCTCCATACGAATGTGACAGAACTTGCGGTCGAGCAGCCAGGGCACGTAATCGCTGGGGCCCACGTGGATGTCGGCCTCGGGCAGTTCGTAGTCCAGCTGGGAGGCGACGGCGCCGGTCTTGGAGATCTTCTTGGACATCAGCCTTTCGCGCTCCAGCATATTCAGGAAATCGGTATTGCCGCCGAAGTTGAGCTGGTAGGTGCGGTCCAGGTGCACGCCGCGGTCGCGGAAGACGCGGGTGAGGATGCGATGGATGATGGTGGCCCCTACCTGGGACTTGATATCGTCGCCGATGAGAGGAATGCCGTGCTCCTCGAATCGCCGTCGCCAGTAGGCCTCGCGGGCGATGAACACAGGGATGCAGTTGACGAAGGCGCAGCCCGCCGTTAGCACCTGCTCCACGTACCACTTGGTGGCCTCCTCGGAGCCGACGGGAAGGTAGTTCAATACCACATGGGTCTCTGTGTCCTTCAGGATCTTGACGATGTCGTCGGTGGAGCCGGGGGCCTTTTGGATTATCTGGGAGAGGTATTTGCCCAGGCCATCGTGGGTCATGCCTCGATGGACAGGCACCCCCAGGCGAGGCACCTCGCAGAACTGGTAGGTATTGTTGGGGGGAGTGAAAATGGCCTCGCTGAGGTCTTTGCGCACCTTGTTGACATCGATATCGAAGGCGGCAACGAATTCGATGTCGCCCACGTGATAGCCGCCCAGGTTGACGTGCATCAGCCCCGGGATGAACTGGTTGTCCTCGGCGGTGCGGTAGTAATGGACACCCTGGACCAGGGATGAGGCGCAGTTACCTACGCCGATGATGGCAACATTGATCTTATCCAAGGCCCCTGAGGCCTCCTTTCTACGACGTTGTTGGTTCCTTTTAGCCATGGCTCATTGGCGAATGCATTGTAGCGCTTCTGCCTTGGGGCGACAAGGCCTGGCCTCCGTCGGATAGGGCGTCCCTTGCTTGTGCTTGGCCCCTTTGCTATGCTCCTACCACTAGGTGGAACTGGCTAGCATGGTATACGACTTTCATACCCATACGACTCTCAGCGACGGCTCCCTGTCGCCTATGGAGCTTATTCGGCGGGCCTGCGTGGCCGGCTATCGGGCGGTGGGCCTCGCTGACCACGGCGCTCTGGGAAGCCTTTCTCGCTTCGCCCAGGAGCTCTGTCAGGACTGCGCCCTGGCTCGCGACCGCTGGGGGATCACGGCCCTTCCAGGGGTGGAGCTGACCCACGTGCCAGCGGCGGCAGTGGCCGAAGTGGCTCGAGCCGCCAAAGAGGCTGGACTGTGGCTGGTGATCGTCCACGGGGAGACGATTTCGGAGCCCGTGGAGGAGGGGACAAACCTGGCCGCTGTGAGCTGCGGCGACGTGGATATCCTGGCCCATCCGGGCCTGATCAGCCTGGAGGAGGCGGAACTGGCCGCTCGCAATGGCGTCTTTCTGGAGCTATCGGCTAGGCCTTCTCATGCGATGGCCAACGGTCACGTGGCGAAAATGGCCCGCCTGGCCGGCGCAAAACTCATCGTGAACTCCGATAGCCACGGCCTCGATTTCCTCAGCGAAGAGCAGGCACGGCGGATAGCGCTGGCTGCCTGTCTAGACGAGAAGGATCTGGAGGAAGTACTGCAAACGAATCCCCAGCTCCTTCTGGATAGAATCCTCGCGGGGAGGAACCAACCTCCTCGCTAGAGCTGGGGATACTCCCCCTCGCCGGGGCGAGAGTTGCTGCCTTCGCCCCGCTCTTGTTCTTGCGAAGCCCTTTGTATCTGGGGAGGTGGAGGCTAAGGCCCTAGGCCTTGCCTATGCGATACATCTTGGTGCCGCAGTTGGGGCAGACGCCCTGGGTAGCTGGTCGTCCGTTCTTCAGGGTTACCCGCTGAGGGTTGCGCATCTCCCTCTTCGTCCGGCACTTGAGGCAGTAAGCAGTCGCCATGTCTTCTACCTCCCTCTGGAGGCGCCGTTCTAAGCACCTCCGTATCTGTTCTTTTCGCCAAGCATACCTGTTTTCCTACGGATGTCAAGAGGAAGAAGCCAAAAAGTGGGAACTTCACGCTTCTTGCGCTCTTTCTGCTGACGTAAGCACCTTCGTAGGCCGCCATACAAGGACGGCGTCATCATAGCGCAGGATGGCCACAAGCTGCCCCCGAGGCGAGTAGGCGCGGCATAGCTGGTCGTTCTCCACCGCTTGCTCCAACTCGAGGGAGCCGGCGTCCAGGTATTGGCCAAAGCGCACAGCCTTTTCCTGGGCCTCGCTCAGAGTCACGGCTGGCCAGGAGAGGAGGGCCGCGTCGGCGGGATGAAGCAGGCCCTGCCAGCGATCCTCCTGAAAGGCTGCTTCCAGCTCTGGCAGGCTGCAAGCTTCCTCCAAGGTGAAAGGACCCACCCGCAGGCGGGTCAGGGCCGCCAGGTGAGCGCCGCAGCCCAATTCCTGCCCCAGATCGTCGGCCAGGGCGCGAATATACGTCCCCTTGCTGCATTCCACTTCTATGGTGACCAGCGGTAGCTGGAAGGCCAGGAGCTGGAGGCGATGGATGGTCACCCGCCTGGGTTGGCGTTCCACCTCCCTTTGGGCGCGGGCGTGGCGGTACAGGGGCTGGCCGTCGTGTTTGAGGGCGCTAAACATAGGGGGCACCTGCTCGATCTCACCCGTGAAGGCGGTCAGGGCCTCCTCCACCTGCCGGCGGCTGACGCTCGAGGGGTCGGTCTCGCTTACGGGGGTGCCCGTAGCGTCGAGGGTATCGGTGGCGATGCCCAGGTGCACTTCGGCGCGATAGGCTTTGGTGGCCTCCATCATGTACTGGACAAGGCGAGTGGCCTGGCCCAGGCAGACCACGAGGACGCCGGTGGCAGCGGGGTCCAGGGTGCCTGTGTGGCCGACCCGGCGCACACCCGATAGGCGTCGCACCAGGGAGACGACCTGAAAGGATGTCCAGCCGGAGGGCTTGTCGATGTTGAAGATGCCGGAGATGTCCAAGGCTTAGGGATTGTCCGTATCGTCGGATATCTGCTTCAGAAGGTCAAGGACGCGCGACCCTTTCTCCAGGGAATCGTCGCGCCGGAAGGATAGCTCGGGGATACGCCGAAGGGTGAGGCGACTGGTCAGCTGCCGCCGCAGAAAAGGCGCTGCTGCTGTCAATCCCTCCAATGTGGAGACCTTCTCTTCCTCGCTGCCCATGACGCTCACGTAGACGCGAGCATGTCGCAGATCGGGGCTGATCACTACGCGCGTGATGCTGACGAATTGAGCCAGTCGAGGGTCTTTGACCTGTCGCAGCAGTAGTTCGCTCAACTCCTCCTGGAAGAGACCGCTCAGGCGTTCTAGACGTCGGCTCATGGCCATCACCCCCGGTCTGCTGCCACCAGCGGCAGACTGGTCCGCCTGTGTCAGAGGCGGGCTGTGTAGAAGGGGCTGGGGGCTAACTCTTGCGCTGGCGACTGTATAGCTCGATGACGTCGCCTTCCTGGAAATCCTGGAAGTCCTCGATGCCCACGCCACACTCGTAGCCAGCCTGTACCTCCTTTGCGTCATCTTGGAAGCGACGCAGGGTGGCCACGCGGGATGTGTGGATCACCTCGTCCTCGCGAAGCAGGCGAGCGGAGGCGCCTCTGGTAACGACGCCGTCGCGCACGTAGCAGCCAGCAACCCTGCCGCCGCGCACTCGGAATACCTGGCGCACCTCGGCGTGGCCTTCGACTACATCTTCGTAGACCGGCTCCAGCAAGCCCTTGACGGCCTTAGTTACGTCCTCGATGAGGTCGTAGATGACCTCATAGTAGCGGATGTCCACCCCCTCGGTTTCGGCCAGGCGGCGGCCGCCGGTGTCGGGGCGAGAGTTGAAGCCGATGACGATGCCTTTGGAGGCCAGAGCGAGCATGACGTCCGATTCGATGATGATGCCTGTGGCGGCGTGGATAATGTTCACCTGCACCTGCTTCTCGCTCAACCGTTCCAGGGCAGTGCGCACGGCGTCTAGAGTTCCCTGAACGTCGGCCTTGAGGACGATGTTCAGTTCCTTGACCTTGCCGGTGCTGATCTCGCCGTAGAGGGTTTCCAGGGTAACGCCCCGAGTAGGGCGGACGGAGGCTGCCTCTCTCTTTCGCTGGCGCTCGGTCACCAGGGAGCGGGCTATCTGCTCGTTCTTGACCACTGTGAAGGCATCGCCGGCGTGAGGAACGGCGCTCAGGCCCATTACTTTCGCCGGCGTGGAGGGGCTCGCTGTCTTTACTCGCTGGCCCCGCTCATTGAACATGGCCTTCACCTTGCCCCAGGTTTCGTCGGCCACTACCACGTCGCCCCCATGGAGAGTGCCGGCCTGTACCAACATGGTGGCCATGGGGCCGCGAGAGCTATCCATCTCGGCCTCGATGACGGTGCCCACGGCTGGCCGCTGGGGGTTGGCCTTCAGCTCCTGCACCTCGGCCACAAGGACGATGTTCTCCAGCAGATCCCCGAGGCCGTCCTGAGTCTTGGCGGAGACAGGGACGCAGATGACATCGCCGCCCCACTCCTCGATGATCAGGCCGTGCTCGGAGAGTTGCTGCTTAACCCTATCGGGATTGGCATCCTCCAGGTCCATCTTGTTGATGGCAACGACGATGGGCACACCAGCCGCCTTGGCGTGATCGATGGCCTCCACTGTCTGGGGCATCACGCCATCGTTGGCGGCGATCACCAGGACGGCGATGTCCGTGACCCGGGCACCTCGTGCCCGCATGGCGGTGAACGCCTCGTGTCCGGGGGTGTCTACGAAGGTGATGCGCTGACCGTGCAACTCCACCTGGTAGGCGCCGATGTGCTGGGTGATGCCGCCCACCTCTCCGGCGGCGACATTGGTGTTGCGGATGGCGTCTAGGAGTTTGGTCTTGCCGTGGTCGACGTGGCCCATGATGGTGACTACTGCCGGACGGGTCTGGAGGAGGCTGGCGTCCTCCTCCTCGATGACTGCTCGTTCCGCTGATTCCTCGGGGGGTGGTGCCTCCTTGGTCTGGAAGCCCATGTTTCGGGCCACGATAGCGGCCGTCTCGTAGTCGATAACCTGATTGATGGCGGCCATGACGCCATTCTTCATGAGGTCTTTGATGACCTCCACGGGGGAGGCGCCCACCAGTTCGGCCAACTGGCGCACGGTGAGGGTAGACGGGATGGTCAGCGGACGATCGCTCTCTTGCTTCGCTGCCGCCTTTGCCTCCTTGCTGGTCTTAGGGTTGCTGGCCATGTCTTCCTGCTGTGATCCTAACCCTCTTCGCTTTGAGCAGGGAGGGAGTGGGCGTATTGAAGGAGAGCCTCCTTCTCCGCAGGAGTCAGCTTAGTCTTGAGGGCGTAGTCCAGCCGCTCTTTCTTCAGAGCTGACTGCCAGCACTGCTGGGCCCTGCAAAGATATGCTCCCCGACCGGACTTCTTGCCACTGGCGTCGATCTCTACCGTTCCCTCAGGCGTGCGGACGATGCGTACCAGGTCTCGCTTGACCGTGGTGCGCCGACAGGCCACGCAGGTACGCTGGGGCACGTGGCGCGGCCTGGACTTATTGGTAACTTCGGCCATCGTAGTCATCGCATCTGGGACGAGGCCACCTTTACTCTAGTGGCTCCTCGAGATCCTCCTCCAATTCCTCTTCCAGGCGGGGTCGGCGAGTTTTCTTGACCTTCTTGGGCTTGCCTTCCGATGCCAGCTCTTGCCGTGCTGTCCCCTTGCGGCTCTTGGCCCGCTTGCCCTTGGCCTGGCTGCGGCCGCCGGCCGCGCTGCCGACCTCTTCAGCGAAGCGAATCTGGGGTTTTGCGGGGACCTCCGTCGGTGCCTCTTCGGCGACGGCAGCCACTGGCTCTTCGCTGGCGGCTACGGCCTCCTCCGCCGGCTCCTCTTCCTCGGCGATGGCCTCAGCGGGGGCCTCTTCCTCGGCCGCTGGCTCGGCGACAGCCTCCGCGGGCGCTGTTTCCTCGGACAGCGCCTCTTCCGCTACAGTCGCTGCCAGGCCGGCCTCTTGTACTGCCGATTCGCTCCTGATGTCGATGCGCCAACCGGTGAGCTTGGCCGCCAGGCGGGCGTTTTGGCCCTCCTTGCCGATAGCCAGCGATAGCTGGCGGTCGGGCACTATCACCGAGGCGGTGTTGTCTTCCTCGCTGGTGGTGACGCTGGCTACCTGGGCCGGACTGAGGGCATTGGCCACGAAGCGGGCGGGCTCGCGGTCCCACTGCACCACATCGATGCGCTCGCCGTTGAGCTCATTGACGATGTTCTGAATGCGGATGCCCCGCAAGCCGACGCAGGAGCCCACCGGATCGACGCCGTCCTGCTGGGCGGCCACAGCCACCTTGCTGCGATAGCCGGGCTCGCGGGCGATGGACTTGATCTCCACTACGCCCTTGTATATCTCAGGCACCTCCAGCTCAAACAGGCGCTTCAGGAGGTTCTTGTGGGTGCGGGAGAGGATGAGCTGGGGGCCTCTGTTGGACTTGTGCACCTCTACCAAGTAGAACTTCATGCGCTGTCCCGGCCGATAGTGCTCGGCACGCACCTGCTCGGTCGGCGGCACGATGCCCTCCGTCTTGCCCAGGTCGACGACGACGTTTCTGGCATCCACCCGCTGGATGACGCCGGATACGATATCGCCCTCGCGGCTGGAGAACTCCTCGTAGACCATCTCGCGCTCGGCCTCGCGCAGGCGCTGCAGGACGACCTGCTTGGCCGTCTGGGCGGCGATGCGGCCGGCGCTGGCTGGGGTTACTTCGAACTCCATGATCTCGCCCAGCTCGATGTCAGGCTTGATACGGCGGGCCTCCTCCAGGGCGATGTCCACTCGAGAGTCCTCTACCTCCTCCACCACTGCTTTCTGGGCATAGACGCGCACGTTTCCGCTGTTGCGGTCGATCCTGACCACGATGTTGCCGGTGGCCTCGCTGTCCTTCTTGTAGGCTGAAGCCAGGGCGGTCTCCACCGCCTGGAGGACCACCTCCTTGGGCAGGTTCTTCTCGGCCGCTGGCGATCAAGAAGTCGCTCTTCATCCCTTCATCACTCCCGGCACCCATAAGGAGTGCCTTGAGTCAACAAAAAAGTGGGACGCAACCCACTCTCTTCAAGCAAACTATAGCACTTTCGGAAAAGGGACGCAAATCCTATCCCGTACGTGAAAAGTGAGAAGAAAGGAGGTTATGGCTGCTTCAGCAGCTCCTGAAGACGGGCCGCCGCTTCTTCCACGGGCACCAGCGTGCTCTCCTTCTCGGTGCGGCGCTTCACTTCCACGCTTCCTTTATCCAGCGTGCGGGGGCTGACGGTGAGGCGCAGGGGCATGCCCAGGAGGTCGGCGTCGTTGAACTTGACGCCGGGCGATTCGTCGCGGTCGTCGTAGAGGACGGATATGCCCGCCTGCTGCAGCTCTTCGTACAGGCGCTCGCAGGCGTCGGTTACGTCCGGGCGGTCCATGCTCAGGGCCACCAGGTGGACATCGTAGGGCGCAAGCTGGGACGGCCAGATGATGCCCTGCTCATCGTGGCTGGCCTCCACGATGCCTGCCAGGAGCCTGCCGGTGCCGATGCCATAGCTGCCCATGACCACCGGCTTGGCTACGCCGTCGCGGTCGAGGAAGGTGGCCCCCATCTTCTCGCTGTAGATGGTGCCCAGCTTGAAGAGGTGCCCCATCTCCATGGCCCGCTGGATGGTGAGGGGCGAGCCGCAGCGGGGGCAGGCGTCTCCCTCGCGGGCGAGGGCGATGTCGGTCACGATATCGGCGGTCCAGTCGCGGCCGTAGTTGAGGTTGCGCTGGTGGGCATCGGGCTTGTTGGCGCCGCCCACCAGGTTGGGAGAGGAGGGGACGGCGTCGTCGGCCACCACCTTCACGTTCTTCAGCCCGACGGGGGAGGCGTAGCCGGCCACCAGCCCGGCCTGCTCCAGCTCGACGTCGTCCATGAGGTGCAGGTCGACGGCGCTCAGGGCATTGCGTACCTTGGTCTCGTTCACCTCCATGTCGCCGCGGATGGCCACGAAGGCCGGCTGGCCGTCGGCGGAGTAGAAGACGGCCTTGAGGGTCTGCCAGGGGGCGATGCCCAGGAAGGCGCACAGGTCGTCGATGGCCTTGATGCCGGGGGTGGAGACCTCGTCCACCGGCTTGGGTGTCTCCTGGGGGACATCTGGCTTGCGGAAATCCGCCCTCTCGGCGTTGGCCGCGTAGTCGCAGGCGGAGCAGATGACCGCCTGGTCCTCGCCGCTATCGGAGAGGAACATGAACTCCCAGGAGTCCTTGCCGCCGATGGCCCCCGAATCGGCCTCCACCACAACGGTGGGCACGCCGCAGCGGTCGAAGACGTTCTTGTAGGCCTGAAGCATCTTGCGGCAGCTCTCGTCCAGCCCCTCTGCGTCGACGTCGAAGCTGTAGAGGTCCTTCATGGTGAACTCGCGCACGCGGATGAGGCCGCCGCGAGGGCGGGCCTCGTCGCGGAACTTGACCTGGATCTGATAGAGCAGGAGGGGCAGGTCACGGTAGCTCTGGACGTGGCGCTTGAAGACGTCGGCGATGATCTCCTCGTGGGTGGGGCCCAGCACCAGGCCTCGGTCGCGGCGGTCACTGAGGGTGAACACGGTCCCGCCGAAGAGGGGCAGACGGCCGGAAGCCTCCCAGATCTCGATGGGGTGAAGGGCGGGCAGCATCAGCTCCTGGCCGCCGGCGGCGTCCATCTCCTCGCGGATGATCTGCTCGACCTTGCGCAGTACCTTCCAGCCGAGGGGCAGGTAGCTGTAGATGCCGGCCGCTAGCTGCTGGACGAGGCCGGCCCGCAGGAGGAGCTGATGGCTGACCGTGTCGGCCTCAGCGGGCACCTGCCGCAAAGTCCTACCGAAGTGATGAGAGAGGCGCATGACGTCTATAGCAGAATAGGCAGGTCTAGGGGTGAGGGTCAAGAGGGAGATCATCTGACGATGCCCCGCCTCCGCAGGAAGGGCACGTCAGCCGCGGCCTACGTGGGATTAGGGCGGCGGCGCGATAGCCGCAGGCCGAGCAGGGCCAGGGCCAGCCCGCCCACGACGGCGGTGGCTAGGCTGAGCAGAAGGCCCGTCTCGTCCTTGGCTCCCGCCGCTGGCACTAGGACGCCGCCGCCAGCGCCGCCGGCGATGGCCAGAGGCAGGGCTACGAGCACACTCCGGCCGCGACGGCGCACAGCGAGCGCCAGCCAGGGGAGAAAGCCGAGGATGGCCCACATGGTGAACAGCAGAGCCAGGAAGATAACGTCCAGGTCGATGGGCATCGGTCAGGAGACGGCCGATTTCTCGGCGATGACCTTTTGCCCTTCCTCCACCAGCGCGGACAGGTAGTCCTTCTCCTCCACCACTCGCACCACCTCGCCGTTGCGGAAGATAGCCCCCTTGCCCTTGCCGGCGGCGATGCCCACGTCGGCCTCCTTGGCCTCGCCGGGGCCGTTGACCACGCAGCCCATGACGGCCACGGTTATCGGCTTGCCCAGCTTCTGGAAGTGCTCTTCCGCCTGGTTGGCCAGGGAGATGATGTCGGCCTCCATGCGGCCGCACGTGGGGCAGGCGACGATAATCGGGCCGCGCTGGCGCAGGTTCAGGGCGCTGAGAATGTCGTAGGCGACCGGTATCTCTTCCTTGGGGTTGGCGGTCAGGGAGACGCGAATGGTATCGCCGATGCCCTCCGCCAGGAGGAGGGCGATGCCGACGGCGTTGCGGATCGACGCGCTGCGAGCGGGGCCCGCCTCGGTGATGCCGATGTGCAAGGCGTAGGGGGTGAGGCGGGCGATCTCCCGATAGGCGGCCACGGTGGTGGGCACGTCGAAGGCCTTGAGGGAGACCTTGATCAGGTCGAAGTCCATCTCCTCCAGGAGGCGGATCTCCCACAGGGCGGCGTCCA
>Ga0111179_1028_pt1 | contig 14454 bp, 13 predicted proteins | sample DeeMarSWOR324_28_FD_80226 | JGI IMG/M metagenome (GOLD analysis project Ga0111179, IMG submission 80226) | Dehalococcoidia bacterium SM23_28_2
CGGCGGATCACTGACCCGAAGGTGGTCGTGCAGCGCGTGTGGGAGTTCGCGCGTGCCGTGCTCGACCTGAAGGAGGGCGAGCGAGTCCTCCGTGCGCCGGGCCGGTTCGTGCCTCCTGCTGAGAATGTGCCCATCGCGCTCCAGCGCGAGATGGGGGATGAAGCGCAGAAAGCGAAGATTGGGAGTAAGAAGGTGCAGAAGATAGCAGACAACGGCTACAGCGTCGACGGCTATGAGTTCGTGCAGGAGATCGCTGCCGAACCCGGGGGGGAATACATCCTTTGGTGCGCTCAGTGTGGTACATGCTCCGGCTCGTGTCCTAACGTCCAGTGGATGGATTATTCGCCCCGTAAGGTCATCGCTCTGGTGCGCGCTGGCAAGCGAAAGGAGGTCCTCAGCAGCAACTCCATGTGGTGCTGCGCTAGCTGTCATCTCTGCACGGTGCGCTGCCCCAAGGGCGTCGAGATGCCGGAGCTGATGCACGTCCTGGGATGCATAGCCACCCGTGAGGGGATAACCAAAGGCGGAGTATCTACACCGACCGTGTACAGAACGCTGGCTGACGTAGTGAACAGGCAGGGCCGTGTGCACGAGCTGGGGCTGATGGGCAGGTTCTTCCTGAGAACCAACCCCCTGGCCGCCCTTAGGATGATGCCTGTGGGGCTGAAGCTGCTCCGGCGCGGGCGGTTGCCCTTGAGAGGGGAGAAGATAGAAGGAACCGAGCAGATCAAGGCCATGTTGAAGGAAGTCCAGACGATCGGAGGTGGCAAGTGAAACAGTATTCCTACTTTCCAGGCTGCTCCTTGAAGTCCACCGCGGTCGCCTATGACCAGTCAGTGAGAGCTATCAGCGCTTCCCTGGGCATGGAGCTGATCGAGCTGAAGGACTGGAACTGCTGCGGCAGCACAGCCTATAGCTCCATCGACAAGCTGGAGTCCATCGCCATCCCCTGCCGAAATCTGGCTCTGGCCGAGGAGAGAGGGCTCGATCTGGTGACGCCCTGCACCGCCTGCTATCGAAACTTCGAAAAGGTGGATTCCCATCTCAAGCTCTATCCGTTTCTGAAGCCGAAGCTGGACAAGGTCCTGGCAGCAGCCGGCCTTGAGTATCACGGGAAGGTGAAGGTACGGCATCTGGTAGATGTCCTCCTCAACGATGTGGGCGTCGAGGCTATCGTATCCAAGGCGGTCAATTCCTTCCATGGCCTGAAAGTGGCCATCTACTACGGGTGCTTGCTGGTGCGCCCCAGAGCGACCTTTGACGACCCTGAGAACCCTCATTCCCTGGACGGGCTGCTGGAAAGCCTGGGAGCCCAGGTCGTGCCCTTTCCGGCCAAGGGCCGCTGCTGTGGGGGCTCCTTGGTCATATCCAACGTAGACCTGGCTCTGGGCTTGATTCAGCGGATACTGGATAGCGCTCACAGTAACGAAGCAGAGTGTATCGTCACTGTCTGTCCCTTGTGCCAGTTGAGCCTGGATGCCTATCAGGGGATGGTCAACAACAAGTTCGGGACCCACTACAAGCTTCCCATCCTGTTCCTCAGCCAGTTGTTGGGTACCGCCCTTGGAATGGAGCACAAGGATCTGGGCTTCGAGAAGAGCATAGTGTCCTCGGAGAAGGTGTTGGCACGTCATTTGCAGGAGGGCAAGCGATGAAACCAAGGATAGGCGTTTACATCTGCCACTGCGGAGCGAACATCGCACCCACTGTAGATGTTGAATCGGTGAGGGAGTTCGCCGAGGGTCTCGACTCGGTGGTTGTCGCCCGAGACTACAAGTTCATGTGCTCCGAGCCGGGGCAGAACATGATCAAGGAGGATGCGGAGAACTTCCAGCTCGATCGGGTTGTGGTGGCTGCTTGCTCGCCCCAGATGCACGAAGCTACCTTCCGCCGGGTCTGCGAGGAGGCAGGAATCAACCGCTATCTTTTCCAGCAGGCCAACATCCGCGAGCACTGCTCGTGGGTGACCCATGACAGCGAGCAGGCTACTAGGAAAGCCAAGGCCTTGGTGGCCGCCGCCGCCAGGCGCGTCGCGCGCCAAGAGTCCCTGGAGGTCCGGGAAGTGGGCGTCACTCCTGCCGCTCTGATAGTGGGAGGAGGCATCGCCGGCATTCAGGCCGCCCTGGACATCGCCGAGGCTGGGTACAAGGTCTACCTGGTGGAGCGAGAGCCATCGATCGGCGGACACATGATCCAGCTAGATAAGACCTTCCCTACCCTGGACTGCTCAGCCTGTATCCTCACCCCCAAGATGGCTCAAGCTGGCTCCCATCCCAACATCGAGCTCATGACCTACAGCGAGGTGGTGGACGTCTCCGGCTACGTGGGGAACTTCCAGGTCAAGATCAGAAAGAAGCCCCGCTACGTGGACGAGAGCAAGTGCACCGGCTGCGGCATCTGCCAGGAGAAGTGCCCCTGGACGGCCGACAACGAGTTCGATGTGGGCCTGGGCAAGCGCAAGGCCATCTATACCCCCTTCGCCCAGGCGGTGCCCAACGTCCCTGTGATCGACACCGAACACTGCGTGTATTTCCAGAAGGGCACCTGCCGGGCCTGCCAGAAGTTCTGTGAGGCCGAGGCCATTGATTTCGAGCAGTCCGAGGAGCTTGTCGAGGTGGAGGTGGGGGCCATAGTATTGACCACGGGCTACGAAACGTTTGACCCCTCGATCATCTATCAGTATGGCTACAAGCGCCTGGACAACGTCATCACCGCCCTTGAGTTCGAGCGCCTGTGCAACGCCGCAGGGCCCACGGGCGGCCGCATCACATTGAACGGCGGCGCGGAGCCCGAGAGAGTGGCCATCATACACTGCGTCGGCAGCCGCGACCGGAACCATCACGAGTACTGTTCCAAGGTTTGCTGTATGTACTCTATGAAGTTCGCTCACTTGGTGAGAGAAAAAACGGGAGCAAAGGTCCACGAGTTCTACACGGACCTCAGAAGCAGCGGCAAGGGCTACGAGGAGTTCTATAACCGGATCCTGAATGAAGGGGTCATCTTCGTTCGCAGTCGCCCTCCCGAGGTTTTCTCCGAAAACGGAATTCTGGTTGTGCAGTGCGAAGACACTCTGGCCGACTGCCAGCGCCGTGTCCCTGTGGACATGGTTATCCTGAGCACCGCCCTTCAGCCGCGGTCGGATGCCGGAGAGGTTGCCAGGCTATTCGGCATTAGCCGAAGCGCCGATGGTTTCTTCCTGGAGAAGCATCCCAAGCTGGCTCCGGTAGCCACCATGACCGATGGCATCTTCGTCGCCGGTTGCGCTCAAGGCCCCAAGGACATCCCTGACACGGTGGCCCAGGCGTCGGCAGCGGCGGCGGCGGTTCTGTCCATGATCTCGAAGGGCAAGATCGAGGTTGAGGCAGCAACCTCTGTTGTCGATCAAGAGCTTTGCTCCGGCTGCAAGACCTGCATCTCCCTATGCCCCTACAATGCCATCTCCTTCCTAGAGGACAGAGAGGTGGCGGAGATCAACGACGTCCTGTGCAAGGGCTGCGGGGTCTGCGTCGCTGCCTGTCCGGCGGGAGCTATCACTGGTCGCCACTTCACCGACAAGCAGATCCTTGCCGAGATCGAAGGCCTCCTGGCGGACGTCAAGCCACCCCTGGTGGCGGTTTGAGGAGGCGCCCATACCGGTCGGCCAGCCTGCGGTTGATCACCTGCCTAGAAAGCAAGAGACCGCCTCTCGGCGGCCGTCGCCATGCATGCGTTGTGACGGCTAATCCGCGGTAGAGCGGGAGCCGGTAATCGAAGCCGCGACAACCTGCTTGGAAGGCAAATGCTCTGGATTGTCCATCAGGATGTGCTGGTCAAGAAGAGCGTTGTGCTAGATACCGTACCGCATGTGCCCGATACCTGACCGGGACCCTTCTTACACCATCCGGCCGACGCGAAGTCCGTCCAGGGTGGAGTCCAGCATCTTGCGGGGAGCCAGGGCCTGTCCGACAAGGTAGAGCTCTCGTACCTTGCCCTTGAGGGCCTTGTACAAGCTATCGTTGGCCCTGCTGCCCAGGGCCAGCACGACGGTGTCCACTTCCTCGATGGTGCGCTCCTGGCGACTGAGGATGTTGGTGGCTACGACAGTGTTCTCCCGAACGGCCTTTATCCGCATGCTGTTGGTCACCACCACCCCCTTGCGATACAGCCGCGATAGCACAAGGCCGAGGGTCAGCGGCTCTACCTGGAAGCCCACTATCGCTCCCCAGGGTACGAGTACCTCCACCTCGCAGCCGCGGTCGGAGAGGAAATCGGCCGTGGTTAGGCCTTCCATTCCCCGATCCAGGGCGAAGAGGACGACTTTCTTGCCCGCCTGAGCCTTGCCCATTAGCACATCTCGCGCCTGCACTACGTTAGGTTGATCCGCGCCAGAGAAGGTCGCTGCGGCTGGCAGTCCACCAGTAGCCACGATGACCACATCCGGGTTGACTTCCTCGATGGTCTTCTCATCCACTGTACAGCCCAGGTGGACATCGACCCCCAACAGCTTGAACTGGTACTCGTAGTAGCGCACCGGCTCGGCCATGTCCTGCCTGCTGGGGGCCTTGGCGGCGATCTGGAGCTGACCGCCCAACTGCTCATCCTTCTCGTACAGGGAAACAGAGTGGCCCCGCAATGCTGCGACGCGTGCCGCCTCCATGCCGGCGATGCCTGCGCCGATGACCATCACCCTCTTCTTGACCGGAGCGGGGGTGATCTCCATCTCCTTCTCCCGTCCCGCGCTTGGATTGAGGGCGCAGGTGATGGGCAGGGTCTCATATAGACGACCCCAGCAGCCCTCGTTGCAGCCGATACAGCGGCGGATCTCGTCCAGCCTTCCTTCCCGTGCCTTGTTGGGCAGCTCGGGGTCACACAGGTTGGCCCGGGTCATCCCCACCATGTCCGCCTGGTTCTTGGCCAGGATGTCCTCGGCCACCACAGGGTCGGTGATGCGGCCGACGCAGAACACCGGCACGTCCACCACTTCCTTGATGCCAGCCGCCAGGTAGACGAAGGGAGCAGCGGGTATGTACATGGGCGGGATGTGAGCGCCACCGGCGCCGACGGTGACGCTAATGTAGTCCAGCTTACCTGCGGCCGTTAGCTTGGGCATAATCTTTCTCATATCCTGGAGGCCCAGGCCCCCTGCTTGGAACTGGTCGCCGCTAGTCCGCAAGCCGACGGTGAAGTCGGAGCCCACGGCAGCACGCACGGCATCGATCACCTCCAAGATGAAGCGAAGGCGGTTCTCCTCGTCTCCGCCGTATTCATCGCCGCGCTCGTTGGTGCGAGGCGACATGAACTGCTCGATCAGGAAGCCATGGGTGCCCATGAGCTCTACGCCGTCCATGCCGGCCTCCCGCATTCGCCGCGCCGAGTCGCCAAATGCCTGAATTATCTCCTTGACCTCTTCAAGCTCCATGGCATGGGCAGTCTCAGCGTGGAAGGAGCCGGGGACAGCCGAGCAGGACCACAGGGGCACGCTGCCCTCTCGCGCGCCGTAGAAAAGGCTGCCCGGATGCCATATCTGGGCTACCAGCTTGGCCCCGTGCTCATGCACGGCAGAGACGATGCGCTTGAAGGGCTCGATGCACGCGTCCTTGTAGGCGTGGATGACGAAGTGGTCGGTGGCAGCGGTGGGGTGGACGGCCTGGTCCTCGGTGATAATGAGACCGATGCCCCCTTTGGCCTTTGACGCCCAGTAGTTCAGGTGCCGTTCGGATGGAAGGCCGCCATCGGCGAAGCCGGTGAGGTGGGCGGTGCTGAGGATGCGGTTGCGAACTGTAAATGCGCCGATCTTGAGTGGTGTGAACAGGTGCTTGAACTGTACTTGGGAACTCTCTGGTGTGGTGGTCACTGCCTTCTTCCCCTTTCCTGCTGGCTGGCCATCACCCAAGCGTTTGATGATTCCGAAGGTGGTCGTGGAGCCGCGAGGCCGTGCTTGCGACGATAAGTTACCACGAAGCTTGAGCCCCTTCAAGGATTGTCGGACGCGCCGCGATGGGGGCCGAACAAGCTGCGTCCTGTCGCCATCCTCGATGCCTATGGTAGTCTATGGGCGCACCGCTGATATGAGGGCCTGAGCGAAGGAGGCACACCATGGCAGAGCCGCAGCTTCTGGCAAGGATGTACCACGCTGTCATGAGCGGCATAGTCCGTGCCGGCCGAGCGCCGCACTACACGGAACTCGCCACGGAGCTAGGTCTCTCCCCGGATCAAGCCCGGGAAGCACTCCACCAGCTTGGTGACGGAAGGGTGCCGGGTTTCTGGCTTAATCCGGGCACCGACCTCATCGCCTCTCCTGCGCCGTTCTCCAACATCCCCACCCAGTACCTGATCTCTATAGAGGGTGAGCAGAAATGGTACGGACAGTGAGGATTTGAATCGCTAGCGGTCAGCTGGCTTTTCCCCGGCAAGCAGGTACAGATCGACTGTCCGTGTCTCGACTGCAACGAGCCGATACGGGTGCGGATGCGCGATGGCGCGATCCTAGAGGCCTCGCCGTCTACCATCGTCGGCCACGTTAACGTTCGCTTCTCACGCTGGCGCGACGACATCGCCAGGGCCTGAAGCCTCATGAACCTCTTCCGGTCGGAAGAGCATGTCCGCAACTGGTCTCTGTATGATCCCGAGAGCGCCGACGGCATCATGCCCCTCGCCGACTATGCTACCCTCTTCAGCACGGGCCTATTTCGGGAGCGCCTCCAGCCTGACTATCTGCTGCGGCTCTCCCAATTCCAGCCGGAGTGGATGGCCACTTTGGCGAAGCTGGTCAAGACGGGGCCCTTCTGGAGCTTCAGCGGACGCTAGGTGGCCGCAGGGTTGAGGGAGCACAGACCGGCGGTGACCTGCTAGAGCGGCGACCGCGTCGGGCTATGCGAGCAGAATCGACAGGTGGAATATGGGCTATCGTTGACCATACCGGCGACGAGGTAGAAGATGTCGCCCTCGAACTCCTGGGGCAGGCCCGCGAGTTGGCCGATCGACTGGGCCTGTCGGCGGCGGCGGTGCTCCTGGGCGATGACGTTCGTGGCCTGACGCCCTCTCTCGGTCAGTACGGGGCCGATACGGTCTATCTAGCCGAAAACCCTCTCCTGGCGGCCTACAATCCCGACGCCTACACTCCCCTTCTCGCCGACCTCATCCGTCGCCAGCGGCCTTCCATCGTCCTCTGGGGTGCTACCGACCAGGGTCGCGACCTGGCGCCGCGGGTGGCCGCTCGCCTGGGCACAGGTCTGGCCTCCAATTGCACCCGCGTCGACCTGAGCGAGGAGGGCCTGCTGGCGATGACCCGGCCGGTGTACGGCGGCAAGGCCTCCTGCAACGTCGTCTGCCCTCAGACCAGGCCCCAGATGGCCACCCTTCAGCCGGGGGCGGTGACCGCCAAGCGCCCGGACCCCAGCCGTCAAGCCCAGGTAATCGCAGTGGACGTGAGCCTATCGTCCCAGAGCCTGCGCCTCCGCCTGGAGGAGGTGATCAAGATCCCTCCCTCAGACCTGGATGTGACCGAGGCGGAGGTCATCGTCGCTGGTGGCCGAGGCGCTGGCAGCGCGGAGGGCTTCCGCTTGATCGAGCAACTGGCTCACCTTATGGGCGCCGCTGTGGCCGCCTCCAGGCCGGTGGTGGACGCCGGCTGGGCTCCCTATGAGCGCCAGGTGGGGCTGAGCGGCAAGACCGTGGCCCCCCGCCTGTACGTTGCTTGCGGCATCTCCGGCGTCAATCACCATGTCGTGGGGATGCGGGATTCCAGGGCAGTAGTCGCTATAGACCAGGATCCCCAAGCTCCGATCTTCCAGATAGCGGACGTGAAGATAGTGGGCGATCTGCATCAGGTGCTGCCCTCGCTGATCGAGCGGCTACGGCGGTTGCGGCAGGAGCGGGGGACGACCGAGGACGAGGAGATCCTGCGGACGCTGGCCAACGTGTCCGCCGCCAGGCAGGTCTCGTGAGGTGGCAAACGCGATGAAGGTGGTTGTCTGCGTCGCCAGGGTGGTAGATACGATCGAGCCGCTGCCGGTGAAGCCGGGACAGGCTGCTCTCGAGGAAGAGGGTCTGAGGCACATGCTCAATCCAGCCGACGAGTATGCCCTGGAGGAGGGCCTGCGCCTGAAGGATCGCTTCCCCAACAGCGACGTGACGGCGATCAGCATGGGCCCGGCCGAAAGCGAATCGGTTCTGCGCCGTTGCCTGGCCCTGGGAGCGGACCAGGCTCTGCACCTGTGGGACGAGGCCTTTCGTGGCTCCGACACTCTGGCCACCGCTCGCGTCCTGGCCGCCGCCATCAGGCAGGTGGGGGCCGACGTAGTGCTCTGCGGCAAGCGAGCCAGCGACGGCGATACGGGGCAGGTCAGCGCTCAGCTAGCCGAACTTCTCGACCTGCCAGCGGTCACCAGCGTCGTCCGGCTGGAGGTAAGAGACGGCGAAGCGCTGGTTCATCGCCGGCTGGAACGAGGCCGGCGAGAGGTGCTCCGCTGCCCTCTGCCGGCCCTGTTCGCCGTCGAGGAGGGGATCAATCGGCCTCGTTATCCAAAGCTACGTGTTCTTCTTCGCTCGCTGAAAGCGGATTTCCCCCACCGAGGCCTCGCCGACTTGGGTCTCTGCGCTGACGAGGTAGGCGAGGCGGGCTCCTGCGCTCAGGTAGTGAGCCTGTCGCCGCCCAAGCCGATCACCAAAGGCCTGTTCATCCCCGATAGCAGCCTCTCGCCGGAGGAGCGCTGGCAACAGATCGTCTCCGGCGGGATGGAGGAGCGGCATGGCGACGTCATCGAGGGGCCGCCAGACACCGTGGCCGAGCGGCTGGCTCAATTCCTGACCGAGAACAACTTCGTCTAGGTAATCTCAGCCAGAATCGATATCTGCTCTGCCGTTGCCGAGGTCCTGGGCAGCAGAGCTCGCCGGGCCGGTGGGGTTACGCGAACTTATGCTGTCTCGAGACCGGTATTCTCAGCGGATAGTGAGCAGGAGGTCGCCCCTCGGCGGCCCTCGCCTTGCATGCGTTGTGACGGCCAGTTAGCTGCGTACTGTTACCCAAGAGAGGACTCCCCTCTGCTAAGGTGGTTGGGTTAAGAAGCCTCACCAGCCACAGTGTCAGCTTTCAACCGTACGTAGACTGGCCCCAACAAGAACGATGGGACTTGGTGGCGCAGGGCTTGGGCGAGGCGGCTCAGAGGCTCGAGACGGCGGGCGCGGATTTCATCGTCATGGCCACCAACACCATGCACCTGGTGTTCGAGGAGGTTCAGGCCCGTGTCCAAGTCCCGATGCTCAGCCTGCTAGACGCCGTCGGCGAAGCCATCCTGGCGGGAGGAATGAGGAGGGTGGGCTTGCTCGGCACTCAGTACACGATGGAAAAGACATTCTACCATGATGCACTGGGCCGAAGAGGTATCACCGTCCTTACGGGGAAAGTCTCGCCGACCGTACGACCAGTGCTGCGGGAACCCCCGGCTCTACTGCTCAGCCTTTCCAGGGATTCCACCCGCCGTGCGCAGCCTTCGATAGTACTGCCGGGACTGGTATAGAGCGGCCAGTGGGTTGTGGCCGAGTAGCCTGTCTTTGACCGCGAATACGGTCGTCGGAGCGTTCGCATGCTTCAGAAACAGGGAATCGTGGCCCACGCACAAACCCATCGCAATGTTGAAGTCGCAGCCCTCTTCATTGAATATTTCGGCCTGGGATATGGGGTTGCACATGGACTCATAGGTTCCCGGGATTATCTTCTCCTCGTCCTTCACTCCGATCTCTTCTTTGGGGATTCCGCCCGCTTTGCAGCACACTGACACGACCTCGAATCCTCTGCGCTCCAGGAGCGGGACCAGTATCTCCGCCTCTTCCCTGAATCCCACACAATACGCCACTCCCAGTTTCCGGTAGCCCATCCTCTTCGCGAAACCGATGATTTCTTCCAGCCTCGTGGTAGCCGGCGACGGAGTGCCGGGCGCCCACGGCACGCGTGCGTATGCTGTGCCCTCCACGATCGAAGCCACCCGCGCGAATTCGGCCACTTCGGGGTCACGGTATTGGGCCACGGCCTTCTCGATTACGTCTGCCTTGGTCCTAGTAGGGCAGTTCGGCGGACCTTTCATGAAGGCGGGGCTGTAACATACTGGCGCCGGACACCTAGCGCAATCGGGAACCTGTCCGCGACCCTCACTTTCTTCAGACATGTCGTTTCTATCCTCTCTCTCGATCCAAGAGCTTCCTTACGGCGATACCCTACCGCCCCCTAGGGAGGGAGAGCAAGCCTTCGGTTGCCCATGGGGAACTGCCCTTACGGATTGAAGGTCCGGGAATTCTTCCCGTGAGTGAGCAACTTATGGGCATCAGGAGCCGCTAGCCGCCGTAGGACATGGTCTGGCCATAGACCGACGGAGTCCTGATAACCTGCCTCAAAAGCAGAAGGCCGCCCTTCGGCGGCCCTCGCCTTGCATGCGTTGTAGCGTCTACTGGGCGCTGGAGCGGGAGAAGGGAATCGAACTCGCGACAACCTGCTTGGAAGGAACGAAGTCACCCCCAAAGACAGGCCTAATTGATGATCACCCGTTCCTTCCAAGACATCACAGCACTCGCTGCCTTGGTTTGCTTGCGGATTGTAGGATTGGGCGCGCCTATCGGGCCCAACAGGGCAAGTGGCCCAACAGCCAGGGGATTCCAGCACCAGGCATGCGGTCGCTTGCCAACCTTAACGCTTGCGACTAGGATCTGAGCACCACCGAAATGGCACGCAGGATAATGACAACCAGCGGCAGCAGACTGGTTCGCTCATGGAGAATCGCGCCGCGCTTCGAAGAAATGGGTGACAGCCGTGGAACCCTTCGCCATCGTCTGCGACAGTAGCCACGACCTTCCGCCGGAGGTCATCAAGAGGCTGCGCATTACAGTTGTGCCCTACACCATCAACTTCGGTGCGGAGAGCAGCCTGGATGAAGGCGCAATGACACTAGAGGAGTTCGCCGAACTCCTAGACCGATACGATAAGGGCAAGGGCTATCCTACTACTGCAGCACCCCCTCCCTCTCGCTTCCTTGAAGCGTTCAGGTCGCATGTCGAGCAAGGCCTATCCCGCATCCTCGTCATTACCATCTCTTCCAAGCTGAGCAAGACATATGACGCCGCTGCTCGAGCGGCGGAGATGGCAAAAGAGGAGTACCCCGACTCAGTGATCGAGGTGGTAGACTCCCTTACCGTATCGATGGCGGAGGGCATGCTTGTCCTGGAGGCGGCTCGGGCGCGCGACCTCGGCTGTCCACTCCAGGAGGCCAAGCGCCTGGTGGAGGAGATGAGAGCACGTGTGCACATCTTGGCAGCCCTCGATACCACGAACTACCTAGTGAAGAGCGGTCGGGCTGGCCGCTTTCAGCACTTGCTCGGCACTATCCTACGGATCAAACCGATCATTACCGCCAAGCACGGAGCTACAGCTCTCTACGCCAGAGTGCCGGGACGTATGGAGAGGGCTGTGGACCGCATCGTTGACGAAGTGCAGCGGACCTACAAGTCGGGCGTGGTTTGGGTGGTGGAGGGGATAGCTCCTGACCTCAGAGAGATGCTCATTGGCAGGCTATGTGAAAGGGTGGGTCTCGACAGGGAGCAAATCTTGGAGACCAGGATGACGTCCACCTTCATGGTACATCTCGGCAGGCGAGTGGTGGGCGTGGTTTGGGAACAGCAGCCGGAGCCAGCCTAGCGACCTGGGGGCAGCGCAGTATCAAACAGTGCCTTCATGCTCAACAGTGAATCGCTCGCTGGTAGGGCTGCCCTAAGATCGAGAAAGGAGAGCATCCGATGGCGCGGTCAGAGGACCAGATATATGGCAGGCTGAGGCTTTTCAACCTGGCGATGGGCACGCTGCATTTGCTGCAGGGCGCGGCGATGCTGATCCTGAGCAACGATTCCACTCTCCCCCTCCGGACGACCTTCCTGGATTCTGATCCCCAAAGGGAAGAGATCGTAACGCTGACCAACACTGTGTTCGACCTCCGCCTGGGGCCGCTCGTCGCCGTCTTCTTGCTGATTTCGGCCGTCGCGCATTACCTCCTCGCCTCGCCTGCCGTGTACCCGTGGTATGTGAACAACCTCAAGAAGCACATCAACTACGTGCGCTGGTACGAGTACGCCCTCAGTTCCTCGGTGATGATCGTTGTGATCGCCATGCTGTCCGGGATGTTCGACCTACCGAGCCTGGTCCTGATCTTCGCACTGAACGCAACGATGATTTTCTTCGGTTTGATGATGGAGTTGCACAATCAAACGACAGACAAGACAAACTGGACGGCTTTCGACCTTGGCGTATTTGCGGGCATCGTACCCTGGGTGGTCATCTTCTGGTACTTTTCAGGGGCCGTGGCCAACTCCGAGGACGCAGTACCTACGTTCGTGTATGGGATAATTGCCTCGCTTTTCGTTTTCTTCAACGTCTTCGCTGTGAACATGTTCCTTCAGTATCGAAAGCTCGGGCCTTGGAGAGATTACCTGTTCGGAGAGCGGATGTACATCCTCCTCAGCCTGTTTGCGAAGTCCGCGCTAGCCTGGCAAGTGTTCAGCGGAACGCTGAGAGGCTGAAGATCCACAGGGAGTTAGCCCTGCCTTCGAGGGAACCAATGGAAGAACCTGAGCGGGAGACGGGAGTCGAACCCGCGACAACCTGCCTGAGAAGAAGGAGAGCATCGGGTGGCGATCAGTGCTCCATCCTCTTGCGGGCATCACCCCTCGAGTGGTAGTGCTATCCTTCTACCTACCCCGCATTCGATGTAGCCTTCGCCATAATGCTCTTGGAATAGTGCTCGAGCTGTATCCCCGCTGCAGTGACAGGCCGCCACCCTCTCCACCCCCATTTGCTCGAAGTCATCGATGATCGACTCGATCTTGGAGGCAGATGCTCCGCCCAGATGGAAGCCACCTATCAACAGGTACACCCTGTCTCCCGCGACTTCCCTGGCTCTTCGGACGACATTCACCACGCCGGGGTGGGCGCAGCCGGTGATTACGATCAGACCCTCATCGGTTTTCACCATTAGCGACTGCTCCCTTATCCCCCCATCGAGCTCGCCCGTGGTATACACACCGTCGAACAGCTCTCGCGGCTCATCGACCTCCTGCACCTCTGCGCCGTAGCGGCTGATGTCGTCCTTCAGGCCTTGAGGAAAGGAGACGGGAAGATAGACTACCACGTCGCTATTCTGATCTAGGATGCCACCAAGTCCGCCTACGTGGTCGCCATGGATATGGGACAACACCACTACGTCGATCTCCCTGGGGTCAATTTGGAGCTGCTCCATGTTATGGAGCAGAATGGAGCTATCGCCGCCGGTGTCGAACAGGATGGTCCGTTCAGGAAGCCTGACCAGGCAGGAGAATCCCCAGGCCGTCCTTAGCCTATCATCGTAGGGGTTGTTGTCATAGGTGACAGCGATGGTTACCGGCGGGGGAGCGCTCACCGTCTGTCCAGGGGACACCTCCTTCGTCGCCGGTACCCCTTCAGCGATTGCCGGGGCGGAAGGCCCGACTGTCTGCTCAGCAGAAGTCTGCTCCACTCCTGCATTTTGCTGGCCGCACGCCAGAAGCATGACGCATGAAACCGCTGCCATCGCCAGGCAGAAGAGCCCTCTCATGAGCATTCCAACCCGCTGGCAGGTCCGCCTGACGACGCGACACCGTCTCAACCGTTACCTGCTGGCGGCGGCCATCGCTTACAGGGCAAGCTCAACGCCTTCGACCATGAGTTCTTCGTCTGTGACCGTCCTCAATGGGGGCGGGGCGCTGGCATCCATGCCAGGCTCGTACTTGAACATCTGGCCGAGTTCCCTACTGAGCATGAAAAGCAAGCGGGAAAGCGGCAGCTCCATAGGACACGCGTCCTGACACTGACCGCAGTTCACGCAGGAATCCATGACGTGCACGGTGCGGATCATCGGGAACATGGCGTCAGGCGGGATCTCGCCCCCGGCCACTCTGCCCCTGTCTGCCTCCAGATAGCAATCCTTGCAGTAGCAGATGGGGCAGGCATCCCTGCAGCCAAAGCATTTGATGCACTGGCCGAACTGGCCGGAGGGTCCGAACCAGTATTCAAACCGCTCCTCAACGCCCATCGCCTGCAACTCGCCGAAATCTTTCTCCTGCCACTGCCGCGCCAGCTCGGTGGCCTCCTCTCTCAGAACAGACCTCTATAAACGTGGCCTGCTTGTCCTCTGCGCCCCACTTCCCGCAGGCTATGTCCGCCATCGTCGGGATGTTGAGGTCGCATCTTCGGCAGTTCTCCCTCCGTCTGAGCCCCTTGGCCTCCAGCTCTGCCAGATCCCTTTCCTTCTCACTGCCATCGCGCAGTCTTATCTTCAGCTTGCCGTCCTCGATGTCCTCACCGACGACATCGAGGGGGTCCACGCCGAATTCCTCTTCCATCATCCGCTGGGCTGTCACTGGCCGTATGGTACCAGTGCAGTTCAGACCGATGAGGAGCACATTCTCGGGATTGATCTGATT
>Ga0111179_1050_pt1 | contig 14403 bp, 10 predicted proteins | sample DeeMarSWOR324_28_FD_80226 | JGI IMG/M metagenome (GOLD analysis project Ga0111179, IMG submission 80226) | Dehalococcoidia bacterium SM23_28_2
ATCCCCCTCGGGAACTCGGAGGATGGCGTCTCCATCTCGACACAGAACGCCCAGGTCGGCGGAACGGCAGCGGGGGCAGGCAACACCATTGCTTATAACGGTAAGCGGGGGGTGTACGTGATCGGAGAGACGAGCACAGGGAACAGCATACGCGGGAACTCCATTCACTCCAACGCTGGCATGGGGATCGACAATGTGAACGGGGGCAACGCTGAGCTGACGCCGCCGACGATCACCGCCGAGGGCCCGATCTCGGGGACGGCCTGCGCCAACTGCACCGTGGACGTCTACTCCGATGATGAAGACGAGGGCCGGATCTATCACGGCTCCACCGAGGCTGATGATGCCGGCAACTGGAGCCTCTCGGTCAGCGCGGACGGCCCCTATGTCACGGCTACGGCCACCGACGCCAGCGGGAACACCTCGGAGTTCTCCCCGCCGTTCGCTATTTGCGGGGAGAACTGTCCCACACCCACACCCACGCCTACGCCTACACCCACGCCCACACCTACGCCTACACCCACGCCCACACCTACGCCTACACCTACACCCACGCCTACACCTACACCCACGCTGCCCCCTGGCTTTCTGTACCAGTATGCGCTTGACAGCCCCAATCCCCAGGCGAACGCTAAGTTCGGCTACCGGACAGCGATGGGCGACGTAAACGGCGACGGCAAGGCGGACATCGCAGTGGGGGCATACGCTGAGGATGTGGGCGACAACGTTGACCAGGGGAGGGCCTACGTCTTCTCCGGCGCCGATGGCTCCCTGCTTCTCACCCTGGAGTCGCCAAGCCCGCAGGCGAGCGCCTTCTTCAGCATGGCGCTGGCGGTGGGCGACGTGAACGGTGATGGCAAGGGAGACATCGTGGTGGCGGCACAGTACGAGGATGTGGGAGGCTACGTCAACCAGGGGCGGGCCTACGTCTTCTCCGGCGCCGATGGCTCCCTGCTCTTCGTTTTGAGCAGCCCCCACGTTGTGGGGTACACCTTCTTCGGCAGCTCGGCGGCGGTGGGCGATGTGAACAACGACGGCAAGGGAGATGTCGCTGTTGGGGCGTCCAACGACACTACTGCGCAGGGGCGAGCCTACGTCTTCTCTGGAGCTGACGGTTCGCTACTTCTGACCTTCAGTGCCCCCTATCCGATGGCCAACGCCTATTTCGGGAACTCGCTGGCGATGGGGGACGTGAATGGCGACGGCAAGGCGGACATCGCGGTAGGGGCTTACAGAGAGGATGTGGGCGGCAACGCCGCCCAGGGGCGGGCCTACGTCTTCTCGGGGGCCGACGGGTCCCTGCTCTTCACCCTGGATACCCCCAACCCGCAGGCGAGCGCCAACTTCGGCTCGTCGATGGGGGTTGGTGACGTGGACAGCGATGGGAAGGGAGAGATCGCTGTGGGGGCGCCTTGGGAGGATGTGGATGGCGTCGAGAACCTGGGCCGGGCCTACGTCTTCTCGGGGGCTGACGGCTCCCTGCTTTTCACCCTGGATACCCCCGACCCGCAGGATTACGACTTCGGCCTGGCGGTGGCAGTCGGCGACGTGAACGGCGACGAGCGGGCAGACATCGCTGTGGGGCAGTACCGCACGGGCCAGGCCTACATCTACTCCGGGACGGACGGGTCGTTGGTTGCCACCCTGAATGCCCCCAATGCGCAGGGCAAGGCCAGCTTTGGCTGCGCGCTGGCAGTAGGGGAGACGAACGGCGACGGCAGGGTAGACGTAGCCGCAGGGGCGTACTTGGAGGATGTAGGCGGCAATTTCGACCAGGGGCGGGCCTACGTCTTTGTTACGGACCCGGGTGCGCCCATACCAACGCCTACGCCCACGCCCACGCCTACACCCACGCCTACACCCACACCGACGCCTACACCCACACCGACGCCCACACCCACGCCTACGCCTACGCCCACGCCCACACCGACGCCCATTCCGGGTTGCGAGCCCGGCGTCGACACTGACGGCGATGGCTTCGATAACAACGTCGAGTGCTACGTAGGCACCGATCCCCTGGACGCCTGCCCCGACGATGCGAGCGACGACGCCTGGCCGCCCGACATCAACGGTGGGGCGGGCTGCGGTTCCCATGATAGGAACGTCAACATTATGGATGTCCTGTGCTACAACTCGCAGTTCGGGGAGGGTGCGGTCTACGACGCCCGCTTCGACCTGAACGCAGGTGGCGAGGTCGACATCTTGGACGTGCTGCTGTACAAGCCAGTCATCAACACGTCCTGCACGAATCCATAGGGCCTGACCGCTGCTGGCCGACGCCAGCGGCGGCGCCTGGTGGTGGATGAGGGTGGTCTAGAGCCATCTAGGGGCCAGGGGCAGTGGCCTCTTCTGCTGCGACTTCCCAGACGTGTATCAGGGACTTGTCGCCATCGGCCAGGGGTTCGAAGACATAGAGCAGACCTCGCTCGCGGTCAAAACTTGCTGCACCAACGTGATGCCGTTGCTGAGCGGGCTCGATGTGATACAGGTATTCATCAATCTGCAGTGTGGCGTACGGCTGAGGCTCGTAGGGCTCCATTTCACCCCTGGCCACAGCGGCCAGCTCCGCCGGATCATAGAAGACGATCTGCCCTTCAAAGGCGGTACTCCACCATCCTCTCTCATCGTAGGGGGCATCGGGTACCGGAGGATAGGGGGGCTCATCCGGCCACACCACCCCGTTGGCGAACCCGTACCAACAGTCTCCGACACCCTTGGTGCCGACGAAGATCACCGCGGATTTGTCGCCGGCTGTGAGCCAGGCCCCGCTGGACCATTCATCGGAATGGTGGTAGTTATCCATCGTGAAGTCGTCCTCGGCGGTGACGTCGGTATACAAGAGAAGAGGCACGGCCGAGAGCGTGCTGTTTGGCGCTGGCGGATTGCCCTCGTTCCACGGCCCGTAGGCCAAGAGGGAGGGGCCTCGTGCCCCCTGACCGCCATCGCGGAACCGGCCAGTGGCCAGGTACATCCCCGGCGTGTTGGCGTTGGCCCACTGCTGGGGAATGGCAAAGATGTAATCCGTGGTGACGTAGTTCCAGTAATCCCCGATGCGCCACGCCCCCGCAGTCTGAGGATTCGACAGGTCTAGTTCGCACCAGCCGTGGGAGGGGTTGGTCTCCGCCTCGCCCATATGCTGCGCCCAGCAGAAGTAGAGCTTGTCTGTCGTTTGCCCACCCTGTGCCGGCAGGTATTCCAGCCCGGCCCGGGGAATCTCGAATTCACCGAATAGGTCACCCCGGATGTTCTGGAAATCCTGGAGGGTAGTCGCGGTGTTCAGGTCATCTAGGTCCTTATCCGGAGAAATAATGGGCACGGGGATGCTTATCTCCGAGACATGCTGGTTCCAGTCGTGTCCTGTCGCGAAGATCGAGCCGGGGTATCCATCGGCCGGTTCGGTGGGGTCGCCATGAGGGTAGTAGGTCATAGCAGCGCCACTGTATCCCCAGCCGATTCCTTCCGGTCCGTCTGGCAACCTGAATGTGCCCAGATAGGCCAGGTCCGCTGGTTGGATGAGCCGTTCAGAGGTAATCGGAGTGTCAGTAGCTTCTCCCACCGGACTCGCAGTACGCTCTACGGTAGCGGTGCTCCCAACCCCCGTCGGTGCCTTTTCACCTTTTTCTTCCCCGGCGCAGGCAGTCAATAGGATAATGCCGAGCACCAGTGCCACGTTGAACGCAATCGGCCGCCGGTTCATGCTGTCCTCCCGAAGCTGCACCTGGCATGGGATCGAACGGAAAGGCCATGGCCACCCTAGTGCTAGCGACCTGTGATGTCAACGGCTGGCAGGGAAGATGCGCGAGGCTCTCATCCAGCAGGAACGCGATCCAGTGGCAGAGCCCCACCACTGGCGGCGGTTGGAAGGGAGGATCAGGACGACGCCCACATTCAGGAGGCAGAGGCGCTGACCGACATCCACCAGCTATGGCCACAGATGATCATGAATGAACGTCGTGACCTGGTGAGGCTGGTTCTCGCCAAGGTCGAGGTCGACCTGAGGACAGGGGGAGTGGAAGGCTTGACACCGAAAACCCGCCTTCCCTCTTTTGTTCCGGGTCTTAGCAGAAGAGGAAGACGGGCTGATCAGCGTTTGCGCCTGGCGACCCCGAGGGGAGTCGGGGCTGCCATGCACAATGGTCATTCGTTACGCAGGTGGGGAGCTCTGACGAACTACTGTGGGTGGCCACTATGGATAACCCTATCTCGGCTCCGGCTTCATTTTATATGCGAGGTGCTTTCCTTGTCAATGATTTTCGGCTAACCCGGCGTTGGCCTCAGCCTGCACCTGTCGTATAATGCTGCTGGCGGAGGTAGCGAGACTAGTATCAGGAGGGGAAACTTGCCCAAACGACCTCGTCCCAGGAGCGGACGGCCCGGCCCTAGGCAACAGCGCAGGGAGCGCAAGCGCTCGACTGCAGGCCAAACAGACGCCTCGATCGCTGGTACGCCCAGCGAAATCCCTGAAGCCCCTCGCCGGTCTGAGGTCGCTGCAGGTGACTCTTCTGTCGCCGCCACTTCCAGCAAGTCAGCAGCTCGCCATATCGCTAGGGACTACAGCTACGTCTCCGGCGAGGTGATGCGAATCGCTATTATCGTGCTGGTCATCATGGCCGGGCTAGTGGCTGCCGCCGTTGTCTTACGCTAGGTCAGTGGGCCGGGCCGGTTAGCTGAGCTGCCTAGGGGCGCATGCCACGAAGCACGGTGGCCTCCACCACGCGCCGGATGCCGAGGACAATGGCTGCCTCCCGCATCGTCAGCTTCTCTTTCTCGGCCACGTTCGCCACCTGTCCGTACGCTCTGGTCATGATCTGATCTAGGCGGCTGTCGACCTCTTCCTTCTCCCAGTAGACACCGCTCCGATTCTGGGCCCACTCGAAGTAAGAGACGACCACGCCGCCGGCACTGGCCAAGACGTCGGGAATGACGAGAGCCCCTGCGTCATTCAGGATCTGATCGGCCTCGGGGGTTGTGGGGCCGTTGGCTGCCTCGGCGACGATCTTGGCCTTGATATCGGAGGCGTTGGCGGTGGTGATCTGGTTCTCGAAAGCGGCCGGCACCAGGATGTCCACCGGAAGGGTCAGGAGTTCCTCGTTGGTGACGCGGTCGCCGTTCTTGTGGTCAGTGACGCGACCGCTGTCCAGTTTCTGGGCGATGGCCGCTTCGATGTCGAGGCCGTGGCCGTTGTGGATGCCGCCCGATGTGTCGCTGACGGCCACTACCTGGAATCCGAGGCCTTTCAGGAGGCGAGCCGACCACTGGCCGGCATTGCCGAAGCCCTGGATGGCTACCGTTGTCTCACTCGGCGTGAGGCGGTTGCGGCGGGCGGCTTCCTTGACCACGTACATGATGCCGGCGCCAGTTGCCTCTTCTCGGCCTACCGTGCCGCCAACGCTGATGGGCTTGCCGGTGACTGCCTCTGGTGACCAACGTCTCTGCGTGCCGCCGTAGGCATCCATGAACCAGGCCATGGTCTGGGGAGTGGTGCCCACGTCGGGAGCGGGTATGTCCGCGTTGGGGCCGATCACTGGGGTTATGGCAACGGCGTAGCGGCGGGTGAGACTCTCCAACTCGCGCTGTGATAGCTTCTTGTGGTCGACTCTTACGCCACCCTTGGCTCCCCCGAAGGGGATGTTCACAACGGCGCACTTCCAGGTCATCCACATCGCTAGGGCTCGCACCTCGTCCAGGCTAACGGAGGGGTGGTAGCGAATGCCCCCTTTGCTCGGGCCACGCGCCCAGCTGTGCTGGATGCGGCAACCCCAGAATACGCTTATGGAGCCGTCGCTCATACGTACAGGCAAGCGGACTAGCAGCTCTCGCCGGTTGTTGCGCAGGTACTGACGCGTCGACTCGTCCAGGTCGAGGTAGTCAGCGGCTGCATCGAACTGGGCTAGAGCGGTGACATAGGGATCAACTACCTCGCCGGGTGCCAGGAGCTCTCTACTCGGCTCGACCATGGTGCCCCACCTCCTCGAGGATTGCGGTTAGCGGTTGCCGGTTGCCGCTCACCAACCGCCAAGCGATGATGCTCCGATGGTGCACTATTTATGGAAATCTGTCAAGCCCCCCGCTGAAACGCTTTGCATGCAGTATTCCCGTTTTTTACCCTGTTATAACCGTGGGCAGACACGAGCCATACCCTGGGAATGTCGTGTCTCCTGGTAGTAAGGCAGCGGGCGATGCTTCGGGCGGCCTACAGCTCGCGGAAGTTGACCAGGCGCTCGAAGTCGATGGTGCCGCTTTCCGAGAAGTTGTCGGCCTGTATCCCAGCCTCTTCGGCAGCGGCCACAGGGTTCATTCCCCCCAGCAGCACCATTCCCACCTTGTTCAGGCCCACGTGGATCTGGCACACCGGCTGGCTGGCTTCGCCCATGAGCAGTATTCCGTGGATGCCGGCCTGCTTCAGCTCAGCTGCCGTGCTCTCCACCAGCGGTTTTGCCTCGGCCGGTATCTGGCGGAAGTTGGCCAGTATCCTGCCGCTTCCTGTGGTTGCGGCGTCGCGCACTCGCGTCATTCTGGCCCTGATGTAGGCCTCGGAGGGGTCCAGCGAGGAGCCGGCGTAGGTGATTATGGCTAGAAACCGCCTGGGAAGGTAGTTGCGCATCTCCAGCACCCCTCCGAAGCGGGAGTCGGTGGGGACGCCTACTTTCAGCAGAACTCCGTTCACGACGGCGCTGCAAACAGTGGCGAATCCAACCATACCATCGGGGACGACGATGTCGCCCAACTTCTCGCCGGCGGAGGCTACGGCTGCCAGTTCGCTAACACATAGGCCGGCGTCGAAGGCGTCCTTCATCGCCGCCAGGGCCTCCTCGAACCTGTCTTTGGGGAACAGAGACGTATTTACGGGCAACCGGCCGGTGCGTCGGGCTGGGTCAAAGGTCGTCTGGAAGGCCAGCAGCTCGATCCTCTCGATCACGAAACCAACCTGGTCAGGAACGAGGGCGCTTCTCAGCTCGGCCAGGCCCTCCGGCGTGAGCACTCTTCCGTCTCTTCCCCGGGGTTCGGTGAAGCCTCGTTCGTCGGTGATCTTGAGGTGATACCTGACGGTTCTTTCGCTCAGATGGACGCCGTGGGATTCCAGTTGGCGGGCAATGGCGATGGAGCCGAGCGGCTCCGGCGATTCGCTGAGGATTTTTAGAATAGAGATGACCTTTCGCTCGGTGTCACGCTGCTCTTCCCGGATAACCATGGCTATTCACCACCTGCGCGAGAGAGCTAGCTCCGGCGAGTGCCGGAAGGCTGTCTGCCGCTACTGTAGCGTTTTTTCGGGTCCAGCGCTAGTGGGACGCAGGTGCTGGGCATCGCGCTGCGGCGAAAGCGACGGCGGGTCGTACTAGTGCGGCTGGAGCGAGCATGCGGACATAATAGCTGAAGTGGTCTGGCCGTGGTCGGCCACGGGTTGTCGCGGTGGAGAGGAGGGCTGGCGGTCAAGGCGATGCCTGCAGAAGCTGACGCTGGCGGGCCAGGGCAATGAGCTGCTCAACGGGCTCAAAGGGCAGGAGGATGTCGCCCAGGTCTCGCTCGTGCTCGCCACCGATGCCGTGGAAGTCGCTTCCTCCCAGGGGCAACAGATCGTGGCGGTGGGCGACTTCCAGGAGGCGCTCGATGGCCTGTTGGCTGTAGTCCTGATAGTAGACCTCGATGCCGATGAGGCCGGCTTCCTTGAGCTCCACCAAGAGGGGCTCGGGGTTCAGGAGATCGCGGGGGTGGGCCAGAACGGGCAGGCCAGATGCGTCGGTGAGGAGCTGCACCGCCTCGGCGGGGGTTATCTTCTCCCGCTCTACGTAGGCGGGTTTGTTACGGCCGAGGTAGAGATCGAAGGCTTCCTCGAAGGAGGAGATGTGGCCGGCCTCCAGCATGGCTAGGGCGATGTGAGGGCGCCCTACAGCGCCATCGCCGGCGATCTCCTTTATCCGCTGCCAGGAGAGGGCGATCCCCAGGCGCCTGAGCTTGGCCAGCATCTTCTGGCCGCGCTCTATGCGCGACCGGCGCAGGTGATCCAGGCGGTCTTGGAAGGCGGGGTTCCGCCAGTCGAGGAAATAGCCCAGCACGTGCACCTCTTCCTGGGGCATGTCGGTGCTTAGCTCTACGCCGGGGATGAGGAGCAGTTGAGGGTACTTCTGGGCCGCTTCCAGGGCCTCGGCGATACCATCGGTGCAGTCGTGGTCGGTGAGGGCGAGCACCTCCAGGCCTTTGCTGGCCGCTCGCTCGACAAGTTCAGTGGGGGTGAGTAGGCCGTCGGAGTAGGAGCTGTGGGTGTGGAGGTCGGCCTTACTACTGGCCATGTTTGGCGATCTCCCGGTCGATGCGGACGATGCTCTGGGCGCGGCCGCTGGCTTCGTCGATGTCTATGAGGACCGAGTTGAAGATGGCGGGCCCCTTTTCAACCGGCGAGAAGCGAGACGGAAGCTGGGTGAGAAAACGCTCGATGATCGGTTTGATCTCCATGCCGATAATTGAATCACGGGGCCCTACCATGCCCACGTCGGTGACGAAGGCGGTTCCCTTGGGTAGGACACGGGTATCGGCGGTGGCCACGTGGGTATGGGTGCCGATGACTGCGCTCACCCGTCCATCCAGGTACCAGGCCAAGCCCGTCTTCTCGCTGGTGGCCTCGGCATGCATATCGACGATGACCACGGGGGTGTCCTGTAGGCGCTCCAGGGCATCGTCGGCGGCGCGAAAGGGACAGTCTACCTCGATGCTCATGAAGACGCGGCCTTGCAGATTGACGAAGGCTGCTCCATGGGCGGTCAGCAGGCCGCGGCCAGGCACGCCGGGCGGGTAGTTGAGAGGCCGCAGGATGAGCGATTCGCCGTCCAGGAAGGGATAGATCTCGCGCATTTCCCAGACGTGGTTGCCGGAGGTGATAACGTCCACGCCAGCAGCGAAGAGCTCGTCGGCGGTGGCCAGTGTGAGGCCGCGGCCGCCGGCGGCATTCTCGCCGTTGGCGACCACCAGATCGGCCTCGGACTCCCGCCTGAGGGTGGGCAGAACGGTCTGCACCGTCTTGCGACCCAGACGGCCTATCACATCACCAAGGAAGAGGATCTTCACTAGCGCTCCTGAAGGCAGCAAGGAGGGGAACGGCGACTTGGGTCAACTGAATGCCGCTCCCCTTCCTTCGCTATTTGGCGTACTCGACTGCCCGCTTCTCGCGGATCACGGTAACCTTGATCTGCCCCGGGTACTCCAGTGTCTCCTCGATCTTCTTGCTGATGTCTTTGGCTAGACGCATGGCTCCCAGGTCATCGATGTCTTCCGGCTTGACGATGATGCGAATCTCGCGGCCAGCCTGGATAGCATAGCACTTTTCCACTCCATCGAAGCCGTTACCTACCTCCTCCAGGGATCGCAGTCGCTTGATGTACTGCTCCAGAGACTCGCGGCGGGCACCCGGTCGGCTGCCGCTGATAGCGTCGGCGATGATGGTGACCACTGCCTCTACGCTGTTCGGCTCTGTTTCCTCATGATGGGACTCGATGCAGTGGGCCACCGCCTCGCTCACGCCATAGCGGCGGGCCATTTCGGCGCCGATAAGGGAGTGGGTTCCCTCCACTTCATGGTCAATGGCCTTGCCCAGGTCGTGGAGGAGGCCGCCGCGACGAGCGACGTTGGCGTCGGCGCCAAGCTCATCGGCGAGCATGCCGGCAATGCGCGCCGTTTCCACAGCGTGCTTGAGTTGGTTCTGACCGTAGCTGTAGCGATACTTCAGGCGGCCAAGCGCCTTCACGATCTCCGGGTGGAGGCCGGGCACACCCGCCTCGACCACAGCCTGTTCGCCCGCCTCTCTGATCGTGGCATCCACCTCTTTTTGGGCCTTCTCCACCATGTCCTCGATGCGAGCGGGGTGGATTCGGCCGTCGCTGATGAGCTTGGTGAGGGCCACGCGGGCGACCTCCCGGCGTACGGGGTCGAAGGTCGAGAGGGTTACGGCATCGGGGGTGTCGTCGATGATGACGTCCACGCCAGTAAGGTGCTCCAGGGTGCGGATGTTACGACCCTCGCGGCCGATGATCCGACCCTTCATGTCGTCGCTGGGCAAGGGCACCACCGAGACGGTAGCCTCGGAGATGACGTCGGAGGACAGGCGCTGCATGGCCGTGGACAGGATGTCGCGGGCTCGCTGCTCGGCTTCCTCCTTGAGTTCGGCCTCGATCTCCCGCATCCGCCGGTTGGCCTCGTCGCGCACCTCGTGCTCGATCTCAGCCAGTAGGACCTCCCGTGCCTCCTGGGTAGTCAGGCTGGCTAGACGCTCGATCTCCTGGCGACGCTGTTGCTCCAAGTCCGTCAACTTGGACCTGGCATCGTCCAGGTGGCGTTCCTTATTAGTCAAGGAGCGCTCGCGGCGCTCCAGAGACTCCAGCTTTCGGTCGAGGTTTTCCTCTTTGTGGATCAGCCGTCGCTCTAAGCGCTGTACCTCGCTGCGTCGGTCTCTTAGCTCCCCCTCTGCCTGGCTGCGCAGGCGAATCGCTTCCTCTTTGGCTTCCAGAAGTAGCTCTTTTTGCCTTCGTTCGGCCTCACCAAGAATACGGCTGGCCTTCATCTCGGCGCCGGCGGCGCGGCGGTACTCTATCCGCTGTTGTATCCAGGCGCCGCCGACAGCTCCCCCAATTAGAGCAATGAGGCCGATGGGTATAACAAGTATTAGGGCCTCGGGCATCTTCACCTCACTTCCTGTTGACAGTTCGGGGCAGATTTCAAAATTCAGTTAAGGTTACCAATTACATGATACGTCTGGCTCTATTAGGGTGTCAAGGAAATGGCAGGTTAGGTCATATTTGGGGGGATAAGGAAGAGAGGGTTTGATATCCGGAATAGGGAATCTTGAATAAAAGCGCGCTCTCAACTAGGATCGCTGTGGGTCTTGCTGCCCTTCGCGCCAGAGCCTTTCGATGGTGGCCTGGGCGGTGGAGTAGGAGAAGCCACGGCGGCGAAGGAAGTCGCCCAGGCGGCGGCGGAAGACGTGGTAGTCCTGGCCCTGGAGCTGGCGGACCTTCTTCTGGGCGGCGCGCAGGGCGGCGTCTTCCTCCGTCACGCCGTCGACTGCCTGGCGGGCGGTCTCCCGCTCGATACCTTTGGCCGAGAGCTCTCGCCAGAGGAGATGACGGCCGCGAGGGCTGCTCTGGTCGCGCGTCTCCACCCAGAAGCGGGCGAAGGCGGTGTCGTCCAGAAGCCCTTGCTCGCGCAGGCGGGCGATGGTCTCCTGGATGGCGTCCTTTGGCAGGCGTCGGCGGGCCAGCCGCTGGCGTATCTCCGCCTCGCTGCGAGGGCGGTAGGCCAACAGGCGAAGGGCGGCCTCACGGGCCTGGTGCCTGACATCGGCCTGGTGCAGTGAGCGCACCTGTTGGGGGCTTAGAGCGTCGCCTTCGTGAAGCCCTGCTTGGGCTACTACCTCAAGGCTGAGGGAGAAGGCGTAGCGGCCATCGAGGTAGATGTTGGCTCGCCGGCGCCGCTGCTGCTTCTCGATGGCTGTGATCTGCATAGCGATGGCGATCAGCCTCTGGAGCGATGGTTAATGGGTGGGCCAGAGTCCGCTGGCAAGGGGCATCGGCGGGTCTATTCTGGCTCTGGCGCTTTCTGGGCGGCGGAGGCAACGGCGGGGACGGCGGTTTCGGCTTTCCCGCGGATCTTGGTCTCGATCTCTTCGGCCAGCTGGGGGTTGTTGCTCAGGAACTCCTTGGCGTTCTCCCGCCCCTGGCCGAGGCGCTGGCTGCCGTAGTTGAAGAAGGCCCCCTGCTTGCTGATGAGCCCCTTATCCAGGCCGAGGTCGATGATGGCGCCTTCGTGGCTGATGCCCATGGTCTTGCCGGCGAACATCATGTCGAACTCAGCGGTGCGGAAGGGGGGCGCTACCTTGTTCTTCACGATCTTGGCCCGCACGCGGCTGCCTATTATCTGATTGTTCTGCTTAATGCTCTCCACTCGCCGGAGGTCGATGCGCACGGAGCTGTAGAACTTGAGGGCCCGGCCACCGGGCGTTACCTCCGGGTTGCCGAAGAAGACGCCGACCTTCTCCCGAAGCTGGTTGATGAAGATGACGGCGCTGCGGGAGCGGCTGATGGCGGCGGTCAGCTTGCGCAGGGCCTGGGACATGAGGCGGGCCTGGAGGCCGGGAAGGGAGTCGCCCATGTCACCTTCGATCTCTGCCCGTGGCACGAGGGCGGCTACGCTGTCGACGACGATGGCGTCCACGGCATTGCTGCGCACCAGGGCCTCGGTGATCTCCAGGGCCTGCTCGCCGGTGTCCGGCTGGGAGATGAGCAGGTCATCCACCTTCACTCCCAGCTCGGAGGCATAGACAGGGTCGAGGGCATGCTCGACATCGATGTAGGCGGCCAGCCCACCCGTCTTCTGGGCCTCGGCGATGACGTGGAGGGCGAGAGTAGACTTCCCGGTCATCTCCGGGCCAAAGATCTCGGTGACGCGGCCGCGGGGGATGCCACCCACCCCCAGGGCCATGTCCAGGGCCAGGGAGCCGGTGGGCACAACCTCCACTACGAGACGCTGGGAGGCCTGCCCCAGGCGCATGATCGCCCCCTGCCCGAACTGCTTCTCGATCTGGCCTATCGCCAGATCTAAGGCCCGGAGCTTCTCGTCCGTAGTCGTGCTTCCTGCCTCCTTGCCAACGTTTGCCAAGCTGTGATTGGCGAGCGGATCATAGCATGGGGCATAAGGCATTACAAGGGGCAATTGTCACTCAGACCAGGTATTGCTCGGCCGCGCGGGCGATGAACTCCAGGAGGATCATGGCCACAAAGGGGCTGAGGTCGATCATCCCGATGCGGGGCATGATGCTGCGGATGGGCGCCAGGATGGGCTCGGTGATCTCGTACAGGGCGGCCACCAGCGGATTGCGGGGATCGATGGAGAAAGCGAGAGCAGCCCAGGAGAGGATGACCCTCAGGAGGATGGCCCCCATCAGGACGCGCGCCAGGATCTGGACGAAGAGGGAGAGAGTCTCGATCCTTAGCCTCCCAGTTGCTTGGCCCTCTCGTAGGCGGCCATGATCGCTTCGGCGAAGGCGGCGCGGATGCCCGCCTCCTCCAGGGCGAGCAGCCCTTCGGCGGTCGTGCCGCCGGGGGAGGTGACCATGTTCCGCAGGTCAGCCGGATGCTTGCCGCTGGCCTGGGCGTAGCGCGCCGAGCCCAGGATGGTCTGGAGGACGATGGGCGTGGCTATCTCCCGCCGCATGCCGATGTGGACGGCGGCGTCGATCAGGGCCTCCATCACCAGGAAGACGAACGCCGGCCCGCTGCCGCTGACGGCGGTGGCCATATCGATGTACTTCTCGTTCTCGGCGTAGACTTCCTGCCCCAGGGTGCCCAGGACATCCCGCACGGACTGGCGACGCTGGGGGCTCACCGCCTCTGTCGCCGTCCAGACGGTCATGCCTTCTCCGATCTGGGCGGGGGTGTTGGGCATGGCCCGCACGACGGCCAGGTGGCCGAGGCTATCGCTGATGGTGGCGGTGCTGATGCCGGCCATGATCGACAGCACTGTCTGTTCGGGCTTGAGGCGGCCGCTTATCCCCTTGGCTGCCGAGGGAAACTCCTGGGGCTTCACCGCCAGGACGACGATGTCGCTGCCCTCGATGGCCGAGGCGCTGCTGTCCACGGCCTTGACGCCGTGGCTGCGCTGCAGGTGCTGACGGCGGCGGGCGACGATGTCGCAGACGGTGATATCGGCGGGCTGGACGATGCCCTTGTCCAGAAGGGCGCTGATGATCGCCTCGCCCATGACGCCGCCGCCGATGAAGGCCAGCTTCATCTCAGGTGTACCTCTCGCTGAAGATGGCGCGGCCGATGCGCACAATGGTGGCTCCTTCCTCGATGGCTATCTCGAAGTCGTCGGTCATGCCCATGGACAGCTCGGCGAGGCCGAGGGCGTCGCGCATCTGCCGCAGCTCGCGGAAGACGGGCCGCACCTCCTCGGGGTCGCTGACCAGGGGCGCTATGGTCATCAGGCCGGTGACGTTCAGGTGGGGCAGGCGAGCAATGCCTTCGGCGGACTGAAGGGCCTCCTGAGGGGAGAAGCCGAACTTGCTGGCCTCGCCGGCCACGTTCACTTGCAGCAGGACGGGGATAGGCCGCTGGGCGCGGCGGCTGAGCGCTTCGGCCAGATGCAACGAATCCACGCTGTGGATTATATCAAAGAGCTCCAGGGCTGTCTTTGCCTTGTTGGTCTGGAGGTGGCCTACCAGGTGCCAAGTGACCGGCAGGTGGCGCAGGACAGGGATCTTGGCCGCCGCCTCCTGCACGCGGTTCTCGCCGATGTGGGCGAGGCCGGTGGCCGCCGCCTCCTCGATGGCCTGGGCGGGGAAGTTCTTGCTGACGGCGACGATGGTGACCTCGGCGGGCGAGCGGCCGGCGCGCTCCGCCGCTTGCGCGACCCGCTGGC
>Ga0111179_1049_pt1 | contig 14127 bp, 11 predicted proteins | sample DeeMarSWOR324_28_FD_80226 | JGI IMG/M metagenome (GOLD analysis project Ga0111179, IMG submission 80226) | Dehalococcoidia bacterium SM23_28_2
GAGCCCTGTTTCGTAATAAGCGTGGCGGCGCGCATGGTGGGCATGCATGCCCAGACCCTCCGCTATTATGAGCGAATGGGCATCATCGCCCCGTCACGTTCTCGGGGGCGCATACGTCTGTATTCTCAGGCGGACATCAACCGCCTGCTCCAGATCCAGCGCCTGATCAACGACCTGGGGGTGAACCTGGCGGGGGCGGAGGTGATCCTGCGCCTCAACGATCGCATCCGGCAGATGGAAGAGGAGATGGAGGAGCTGCGGCACCGGTTGCAGCGCATCCGCGACAGGCGCCTGCCCGCGCCACCGGAGGAGTGAGGGGTCGTTCTAGAGGGGGGATAGGACAATGCCAACGCCGACAGAAGAACTGGTTGCCAGCATCAGCGAGAAGCTGAAGGTCGCCGCCAACGTCAAGGTGGTCTACGGCGAGCCACAGGTAGTCGAGGGCAAGACCATCATCCCTGTGGCTGTGGCCTCTTACGGCTTCGGCGCCGGCAGCGGCACGGGCCCTCAGGGGGAAGGCAGTGGTGGCGGTGGTGGCGGCCTGCGCGTCAAGCCGTTGGGCGTGGTGGAGGTAACCGCCGAAAGGACGCGCTTCATTCCCGTCATCGACGTCAATCGCTTGGCCACGCTGGGCCTGATTGCTCTGGTTGTGGTTCTCTTCTGGTTCCGGCGTACATTCCGGCGGCGGTAGCCGTAGCTGCAGGGCTTGAGCCCTGCGGGAGCAGACCTAAGGGGCTGCAGCTACGACTGAAGAGACAAGGTCTAATCGAGAGGTGAAGTCATCATGATGAGACAGGACAGATTCACAGAACAGGCCCAGGAGGTGCTCTCCGCCTCCCAGGAGCTGGTGCGCAAGGAGCGCCACGCCCAGTGGGACGTGGAGCATGTGCTGTTCGTTCTGCTGAACCATCCGGGAGGCCTGGCCCAGCTGATCCTGGAGCAGCTTAAGGTCGACCCCCGCCAGGTCAGCGAGCGGGTAGCGGCCGTCCTGGAGCGCATGTCCAGGCTGGCCTACGATGTCGTCCAGGTCTACACCACCCCTCGCATCGTGCGCATGCTGGAGGCGGCCAACGCCGAGGCGGAGCGCTTCAAGGACGAGTACGTGGGCGTGGAGCACCTGCTCATCGCCATCGCCGACGAGCGAGAGGGCGAGTCGGCCAGAATCCTGCGCGAGTTCGCCATCGACAAGGAGCGCATATACCAGGCGCTGGCCCAGATCCGCGGCGATACCCGCATCACCGACCAGCGGGCGGAGAGCAAGTACCGTGCCCTGGAGCGCTACAGCATCGACCTCACCGAGCTCGCCCGCCAGGGCAAGCTCGACCCTGTCATCGGCCGCGACATGGAGATCAGGCGGGTGATGCAGGTGCTCAACCGCCGCACCAAGAACAACCCGGTGATCATCGGCGAGGCGGGCGTGGGCAAGACGGCCATCGCGAACAACCCGGTGATCATCGGCGAGGCGGGCGTGGGCAAGACGGCCATCGCCGAGGGCCTCGCCCAGAAGATCGTCGCCGACGATGTCCCCGAGAACCTGAAGGGCAAGCGGGTGCTGGCCCTGGACATGGGGGCGATGGTGGCCGGCAGCAAGTTCCGCGGCGAGTTCGAGGAGCGCCTGAAGGCGGTGATGGACGAGATCAAGCGGGCCCAGGGTGAGGTCATCGTCTTCATCGACGAGATCCACCAGGTGATGGGCGCCGGCGCCGCCGAGGGGTCGATCGACGCCAGCACGATGATGAAGCCCGCCCTCTCCCGCGGCGAGCTCCAGTGCGTGGGCGCCTGCACCCTCGACGACTACCGCCAGCACATCGAGAAGGACCCCGCCCTCGAGCGACGGCTGTCGCCCGTGTACATCGACGAGCCCTCGCTGGAGGACACCGTGGAGATGATCAAGGGCCTCCGCCCGCGCTACGAGGCCCACCACAAGGTGGAGATAACCGACGAGGCGGTCGAGGCGGCGGTCAAGCTGTCCAGTCGCTACGTCACCGACCGCTTCCTGCCCGACAAGGCCATCGACCTCATCGACGAGGCGGCCAGCAAGCACATCATCGAGGCCCAGGCCCTCTCGCCGGAGCTGCGGGAGGCGAAGGGTCGCATCGATGAGCTGGCCCGCGAGGAGGAGGCGGCATCCGGTCGCCAGGACTACGAGGAGGCGACCCGCATCAAGAGCGAGCGGCTGCAACTGGAGAACGAGTACGAGTCTGCCAAGAACCAGTGGGAGGCGGAAGAGAGGATCGACCTGACGGTGAGCGCGTCCGACATCGCCAGCCTAGTGGCCAGCATGACCGGCATCCCTGTCGACCGGCTGATGGAGGGGGAGGCCGACAAGCTCCTGCACATGGAGGAGCGCATCCACCAGCGCATCGTCGACCAGAAGGAGGCGGTGGCCGCCGTATCGGACGCCATCCGCCGCGCTCGCTCCGGCCTCAAGGACCCCAAGCGGCCCATCGGCAGCTTTGTCTTCCTCGGCCCCACCGGCGTGGGCAAGACGGAGCTGGCCAAGGCCCTGGCCGAGTTCATGTTCGACGACGAGGACGCCATGGTGCGCGTAGACATGTCCGAGTACCAGGAGCGCCACACGGTGTCCCGCCTGATCGGCGCGCCGCCGGGGTACGTGGGCTATGAGGAGGGCGGCGGCCTCACCGAGGCCGTGCGCCGGCGGCCCTACCGGGTTGTTCTGTTCGACGAGGTGGAGAAGGCCCACCCGGACGTGTTCAACATCCTTCTCCAGATACTGGAGGACGGTCGCCTCACCGACGGCCACGGTCGGACGGTGGACTTCCGCAATACGGTGGTGATCATGACCTCCAACCTGGGCACGTCCGAGTTCCAGCGGCCGGCGGTGGGCTTCATGCCCAGCGAGCGGCAGACCAAGGGCGAGCGGGAGCGGCTGCGCGGCACCGTGGAGAAGGCGCTCAAGGAGGCCTTCCGGCCCGAGCTGCTCAACCGCATCGATGAGACGATCATCTTCGAGCCGCTGACGGAGGAGGACCTGAAGCAGGTGGTCGAGCTGCTGACCAACGACGTGCGCAACCGGAGGCGTCGACCTGGAGCTGACGGAGGCGGCCAAGGAGGCCTTGGTGAAAGAGGGCTTCGACCCCGTGTTCGGTGCCCGCCCCCTGCGGCGGACGGTGCAGCGGCGGGTGGAGAACCCGCTTTCGAAGCGCATTTTGGCCGGCGAGTTCGGCGAGGGCGACACGGTGCTTGTGGACATCGAGGGCGAGGAGTACGTGTTCGCCCGCAAGGAAGAGGCGAAGGTGACCGCCGGGTAGGCGGCTAGCCAGCCGCTCGTCCTGAGCTTGTCGAAGGGCGAGCGGGGGCTCATGGTTCGACCAGGCTCACCATGAGCGATCCATGATCTCTCACATGCCTTGAAAGACCGCCCATCGCTAGTTGCGCCTAGCAGTCGAGCCCGCTATCATAGACGCAATCAATGGCTCAGGAGAGGTTTTTCTATGCGTATGAACAGCCGTACCGAGGCCCTGGCCTGCCTTTCACCCCCGTGCCGATCACCGGCCAGACCTTCGCCGCGCTCCTGGTGGGCGCGCTTCTCGGCAGCCGCCTGGGGGCAGCGAGCATGGTCACCTACTGGTCTCAGGGGGCAGCGGGCCTGCCCGTCTTCGCCGGCGGCATGGGCGGCTGGGCTTATGCCACTGGCCCCACGGGCGGCTACATCGTGGGCTTCATCCTACGCCGTGGGCTTCCTCGCCGAGCGGGGCTGGGATCGCCGTCCCTGGACGATGGCCCTGGCCATGCTGGTGGGACAGGCTCTCATCTACGTCGGAGGGCTCTCCTGGCTGGCCCACTTCAGCTCTGACAAGAGCGTCTTCGAGATGGGGCTCTATCCGTTCGTCCCCGGCGATGCCGTGAAGCTACTGGTGGCCGCCTCTCTCGTGCCCTCGGGTCGAGCCGCCCTCAGCGCCCTGCCGATGGTCGGTCTCCCCACCAGGGCCACGGGCTGGACGCTGGCTCTCCCCTGGCGCTGGCTTTACGGCCTGGGCGCCTCCCTTCTGCTGATCGGCTCGCTTCTGCCCTGGGGCACCGATGCCGGACGTCAGGCCTCCGTCAACGGCCTTGCGGCGGGAGAGGGCGTGGTGACCCTGATCGCCGCCGCTCTGGCCTTCGTGGGGGTGGCCCTGGCCTGGCGGGGACTCCTCGCGCCTTTCTTCTCCCACCTCTGGCAGTCGACGGTGGCCGTTGTGGCCGGCTTCGTGGCCTTCTTCAACATCATCCACGCCGTTGCCGATGAGTCCTTCTGGCTGGCGAGCGTCGGTCCCGGCCTGGCGCTCATCGCCGTCGGTGCGGTGGTCATCTTCCTGGCCGCAGTGGGGGAAGGAGCGCCCGAGGGCGAGGATACGCCTATCGGCGACGAAGGGCGCTAGGGGACGCCTCAGGCAGCGCAGAGCCTGCATTTTAGCAGCGGTATTGGGGGTCGGGGTTTTTCTCCCGGCCCCTTTTGCTATCAGCGCACCTTCACCGTATCGACGGTCACCGTGTCCGGCAGGGTGTAGCCGCGGAAGGCCAGGAACCCCAGCAGGGCCGATAGGCCGGCCACTGGCCCCACCAGGCGAATGCCCAGCGGGTTGGCGGCCGTGCTCCCCAGTACGAGCAGAGAGGCCAGAATGAGGGGGAACAGGGCCGAGGCCCACTTCTCGAGGGTAGCCTGAGTGCCGTAGTAGATGGCCTCCCGTCGCATGCCCGTCTTCAGCTCGTCGTAGTCGATGATGTCGGCCATGATGGCGTTGGGGAAGGTGAAGACGGCCGCCATCGGCAGCCCCATGAGGGCGACAAAGAAGACCGCCTGGAGCAGCTTGTCGATGCCCGGCAGGAAGCCCATGAAGGCGATGAACGGCAGGTAGACCCCTCCTATGAGCATGGCAGCCGAGTAGACCCAGGCCTTGCCTCGCCGCAAGGACATCCGGTAGACGAGGGGAAGGCAGAGCAGGACAACGACGATCGCCGCCGCCGTCAGCAGGGCGACGGCGGTGCCCTCCGCCACGCCGAACTCCAGTCCGAACAGTTGGAGGGTGGCCGGGCTGCCCGTCTCCACTCTGGCGATGTCGCTGGGGAGATCGCCCAGGAAGACGGCGCCAGACCAGAAGGGGAGGGCGGCGGTCATCATCGATATGGACATGTTGAACAGGATGAAGGTGGGCAGGAAGAACAGGAACGGCCTGTTGGTGAAGGTGGAGCGAATGGCCTGCAGCGGGTTCACCTGCGCCGGCTCCACGTCCAGGCGCACGTGCCGCCAGGCGCCGGACAGGGCGATGTAGCGAGAGGCCATGCCCATCACGGCCATGCTGATGGCCATCGCCTGGAAGCCGAAGGCGTCTCGTATGATCCCGCTGCCCACCAGGGCGATGGCCGCGCCCACCGTGCCGAAGAACACCTGCCAGGTCACTATGCTCACGCGTCCCTTAGAGGTCACGGCGATCTCCGGCAAAAGGGATTCGAAGGGCCCGCCGGATAGGGTGCTGAACAGGTGGAAGGCCTCCAGCATGAGGAAGAAGTAGAGGGCGTTGGTCATGCTCTCGCCAGCGACAGGGGGCGTCCAGAGGAGGACGAAGAACACGGCGTAGAAGGGGGTGGCCAGCAGCACGAAGGGGATACGCCGTCCCCAGCGGGAGCGCGTGCGGTCGCTCCACCAGCCGATAATCGGGTCGTCCAGGGCCTCGATGATGCGGGCGGCGGTGAACAGAGCGCCGAGGACCAGGATGTTCATCCGCTTCTCGATGTCGGCGTCGGCGGGAGGGGCGTAGAAGTAGATGAGCCAGAGGTCCTTGGAGCGGGCGATGACGTTGCCCCCGAAGCTGCCGGAGGCATAGACCAGCCTGTTGAACAGCGGCAGTTCTCGGGTCTCGTTAGCCACGTTCCCTCTCGGGCCTCAGGAGGCGCTTCATGCGGCGGGTCTAGCGGCTGGCTGGCTCCTGGGCCAGCGCTTCCTCGATGGCCGACGCATAGGCGCCCCAGAGCTCGCGCGGTAGCTGGCGGCCGATGGCCACCATCACCTGCTGGCTGGCCAGGCGGTCGCGCTCCCCCTTCTCCACGCCGCGCGCTACCCGGATGGATAAGGGGGAGCCAAAGGACGCGATGAGCCTCCCTTCTTCCTCGAAGATGCCGACGGGGAGTATAGGTATGCCCCGCTCGCTCAGGGAGAAGAGGAACAAGCCTACCCCCGGCATGGGCTCGATAAGCTGTCCGGTGCCTGTCGCCTCGGGGTACAGACCGATGGCCTCTTCCCTGTCGCGTACCACGTTCAGAATCGAGCGCATGGCGGCCGCTCGGCCCACGCCCCGTTCGGCAGCGCGGGGTACGATCACCAGTCCGTACACCTGGGCGATGCGCCGGAATAGCCAGTGGGTCGCCCAAACGGGCACGGGGAGCGGGCCCAGGCGGAAGTCGTACCACTCGCTGGTCATCAGCCAGCGCAGCGATTTCTGGCTCGTCCGCCGCCGGGCCACGGCATGAGAGGCCAGCATGCCGCCCCAGTATACTTTCAGGCCCGGCCGCTCGTAGTGATTGGCCACCAGAACGAAGGAGCCTTCGGCCGGTATCTGCTGGACGTTGCGAGCCTGGGGCTTGGGCCTGGCGGCCATGAGGGTCGCTTCCACGTCCGCTGCCAGGATGCGAGTCCGGCCGCGAAGCACCGCCCAGATGAACTTCAGGATGAGGGGGATGCGCAGGCGGTAGACCTCGCGCCGTCCTCGAACTGGCTTGTCCATGCCCTTCACCGGTCTCATTATAGCGCGGGCCGCTGTGGGGTATCCCGTCGCAGGTAGAAGACGTCCTCGAGGCGAAGCTTTAGCATCCAGATGGCCAGCAGGCCGGTCAGGCCGATCCAGATCGAAATGAAGACGTGCGTTCCGATGGCATAGCCCGCCGCCAAGGTCCGATCGACGCCGAAGAGGGCAACGACCTCCTGGAGAGCGACTTCGTACACGCCGATGCTGGTGGGGGTGAGAGGCAGCGAGACAATCAGGTTGGCCCCAATCATGATCACGAGGTAGGCGCTGAACGGCAGGTCGAGGCCAAAGGCTTGGCCAAAGAGCCAGAAGACCACCACCTCGATGAGCCAGGCGGGGAAGGAGATCAATATGGCCTGGGCAGCCAGCCGAACATCGCGCAGGGCGGCCAGGCCGTCAACAAAGGGAGGGATGAGCGTGGCTGCTTGGTCTCGCAGCCGGCGGGGCAGTCGACTGGCCCACCTGGCCTGCCAGAAGTCGGCCGGCAGCTTCACGCGCGCTGCTAGGACGGCCGCCAGCAGCCCCACTCCTACGAATGCTGCGAAAGCCCAGAGGATGCCGGCCCGCACGACCGGCTCATCCTGGAGCGCCAGGCCGATGACAAGCAGGGGGATGAAGGTAGCCGCGTCCAGCAGCGTTTCCACCACTATGACGGTGGCCGTGAGCTCCGCACGCGGGATGTTGTACCTCTGAGCAGGCACCTGGATCCGGACGAGGTCTCCCGCTCGGACCGGCATCAGGTTGTTGATCATGTTGGAGATGAGGAACGTGCCGAAGAGGCCGGACAGGGGCAACCCAGGGATGCGGCCGAGGAAGATGCGCCAGCGTAGCGTATGGATCAGCTTCGACAGGGTGAAAATCAGCAGGGCGGCTGCGATCCAGGCGTAGTTTACATCGGCGAACGTTTGCAGGGCCTCGCCGAGGTTGACCCGCCAGGCGAGCAGCCCCAGGAATAGGGAGACGAACGCCAGCCGGAACCAGAGGCCCCGTCGGCGAATCGCCTGCCTGATGACATTCATAGGCTATTCCTTGCTGCCTTGGCCAAAGCAGCCTCCGACCGCATAGATTCTATCGCCAGCGCTCGGTGGGAACAATTCGGGGTCGCGCTTTGACAGCCATCCTTGGCTGGCGTCATAGTATACTGTAATTGCAGGGGAGTGATCTGCTATGCCCGTAGTGACCATATCCGGGACGACGGGCAGTGGTGCCCGTGAGGTGGGTCCGCTAGCGGCCAAGATACTGGGCATTGACTACGTGGATCAGCAGATCTTGGTAGATGCCGCTCGCCGCCTGGGCGTCAGCGCTGAAGCCCTGGCCGAGCGGGACGAGCGTTGTGTGGGCTTCAGGGAGAGGCTGGCCAGCATGTTGCGCACCTTCCTGGAGCGCTCGGCGATGACCGGCGTTGGGGACCCGATGGTGGGCATCCGTGGCCTGGAGGTGCTCCTGGCCCGCTCCTACGGCGAGGTGGGCGCCGAGGTCGACAGCTCCGCCCAGGAGCTAGACGATGCCCGCTACATAGAGACGGTAAGCACCATCATCAGCGAGCTGGGCCAAAGGGGCGACATCGTGATCCTGGGTCGCGGCGGTCAGATGATCCTCAAGGAGCTGCCCATCGCTCTCCGCGTGCTGATGCAGGCCCCTCTGGAACTGCGCATCCGGTGGGTCGCTGAGCGCGACAAGCTAAGCGTGGAGGAAGCCGGCAAGAGGGTTCACGAGCTCGACAGCGGCCGCGCGGCTTTCTACCGCAAGTTCTTCAAAGTGGACATGGGCGATCCCAGCCTCTATGACCTGGTGATCGACACGGCTCGCCTCTCCTACACGGCGGCGGCGGAGATAGTGGCCTCGGCGGCGCGGGCCAAGGAGGGCCAGGCTTCTCGCTAGCGGCCCCACTACTTGCCTGCCTCTAGGCGGTCGAGTACTCTCCGGAGGACGGACTCTCCTCGCTCCAAGCGCGCTCGTATACCCCAGGGCCCTTCCTGGGGTAGGCTGAAGGTAAACGCCTGCTCCTGCCTATCGGCGGGCGTGGCGCCCACGGCCTCGAGGAAGCCATCGGCCTCGGCTGAGCCCTCCCCGAAGAGGCTCATCAGCAAGTAGCAGGTCTGGTCTATCCAGCGGGCGTGGTCGCTGGCGACGGGGCCCAGTCCCCGCAGGTGGGCCAGGCGCTCTAGCTGGCGACGAATCCTGTCGACGGCTGACATGGAACTCGATTCCTACGCCAAGCATTATAGCCAGTCGCGAATAGCAGGGCTAGTCGAGCAATGCTTCTGCCCAGTTTGAGGGATTCGCTGGTGCCCCGGTCAGATTCAGGCCCCCTCGTCCTCTATGCACTCGAAGTCCAGGGCGACGCTGTTCTCGTCCGCGAGGTCCTGCAGCGCGAGGCAGGCCCGGTTGGCGCCTTCACCGGAGGACGCGTAGGTCTCATTCCACCCCGATTCAATGGTCCACTGGTTTAGCTCCTCAAGGGACTGAGCATCCGCAGCCTGCTCACCGAGATCTTCGAAAGCGTCGGCCAGTGATCCCACGCTTGCCAGGAGCTCGTTGTGGGGTTCCACAGCCTCTGGCGGCGGTTCCATATCGCTTAGGGTGTTGATGCTTCTTCGCACCATGGGCACCAGCGCGTCACAGTAGTCCCGGATCGCACGGAGCAATTCCTCGTCTGTAGCCAACTCTTGGTAGGCAAAAGGGTCTCCCAGCTCTTCCGCGTTTGCAGCCGACTCTTCCATGAGCGCGTGGATGTCTTGCAGGTAGTCCTGGATGGATAGTTCGCCGTCATCGCCACAGCCCAAGGCCAGGGCCAGGGCAACTAGGGCGGCGAGGACGACGCAAAGGAGGCGTGACATCCTGCTCCAGAATAGGTTCATGGCGTTGCCCCCTACGTGTTGGGCTCTGTCTGACCGCCTACCGGCATCCCGAACACACCTGTCTTATAGCATCCAGAGTTGCCGATCTCAGCCACCATTTCCCACTTCAACCTTGTGAGCCCCAAGTGACATGGAACTCGATACCTACGCAAGCATTATAGCCAGCCACGAGTACTAGGGCTAATCCGCTGGTGGGATGAACCGCCGTTCGCTGTTGATTCACCGCCGTTGCCGCTCTAGACTCGGAACTATGTGGCGGGGACGAATGGGCCAAGACTCAACACCGCCGGGCGGGCCGCTGTCTGCCGGGCGGGATGAGCCGCTCTGGACGGGCGCCTTCTCGATCGTGCTCGTCTGCACGCATCTTTCCTTCGCCACCTTCTTCTCCACCTTCACTACGCTACCCCTCTACTTGGGGGACGCTCACAAGTGGCAGATCGGCCTGGTGGTGGGCAGCATGGGCCTTGCCGGCATGCTCATACGGCCTCTGGCCGGTCTGTGGTCGGATCGCTATGGCCGCAAGCCATTGATGATGATAGGCACCGGCGCTACGGCCCTCAGCCTGGCGGCCCACTGCCTGAGCGATGACCCGTACATCCTGCTGCCGCTGCGAATGGTGAACGGGATGGGCATGGTGCTCTTTGTCACCGCCGCCTTCACCACGATCGCCGACATTGTGCCCGCCGACCGTCGGGGGGTTGCTTTCGGCTACCTGGCGATGATGAACAGCCTGCCTCAGGTCTATTCCCCCTGGCTGGCGCTGACGATAGCCAGGACGTGGGGCTTCACCCCCTACTTCCTGACGGCGGCCGCGGTCGCTGGCCTGGCCTTCCTCCTCAGCAGCCGCGTCAGCAGCGGCGCGGACAGGGGGAGGCCGGCGGAGGGATTCTCGGCTGCCGCCCTGGTGAGCCGCAGCACGCTGCTCCCCGCTTCCTTGTTCCTGACGATAGCGGTCGCCTTCGGCGCGATTCAGGCCTTCCTGCCTCTCATGGCCGAGGATCGAGGGCTGGGCAACCCCGGACTCTTCTTCGTGCTGTACGGCCTGGTGGTCGTGCCTCTCCGGCCTGTGGTGGGGGCCTTGACCGACCGCCACGGCCGGGCGGCGGTGTTTCTTCCGGGCCTGGCCGTGGCGGGCCTGGCCATGTTCCTCCTGGCCGCTGCTTCCATGCAGGGGATGATGCTAGCGGCGGCGGTGCTCTTCGGCCTTGGCTTTGCTGCCGCTCATACCGCCCTTCTGGCCCTGACGGTTGACAGGGCCGACAGCGAGCAGCGAGGGGTGGCCATGTCCACGTTCGGCTTTGCCTGGGACACGGGATCCGGTGTGGGAGCCCTAACCTTTGGCCTGATGGCCGGCTTCGTCAGCTACGGCTTTGTGTTCGCTATGGCCGGCGTCCTTCCCTTGGCGGCCAGTATGCTCCTTGTCGCTGGCAGCCGCCTGCCCAGATCGGCGGCGCCTGATCCGGCTGGCTAGTCGAAGTCGAGCTGGTATTGGCCGCAGCGCTCGCGGTGCTCCTGCCTGAGGCGATGGAAGAGGGCCTGATAGGAAGGCGAGCGGATGGGTTCGGTGGTCATGATCACGGCGTCTTCGTGGTTGTCGGAGTAATAGCGGTGGCGGACGCCAACATTCTTGAAGCCGTACTTCTCATACAGGGCCTGGGCCGCCTGGTTGGAGGCGCGAACCTCGAGGGTGACGACCTCTCGATCGTTGAGGAGGGCCAGCGCAACGGCGGCGATGAGCAGGAGCTCGCCGATGCCGCGGCCGCGGTGGCTCTCGCGCACGGCAATGTTCACGATGTGGGCCTCACCCGGCGCGAGCCAGACGCCCACGAATCCCACGACGGGCTCGCCGCTGGGCTCTGCCTCTTCCTCGCCGCCGAACAGCCGCTTGAACTCGCCCAGCCAGCGCCCCAGGCGCTGCGGCGGCACGGTCGCCGTCCTCGGTTCGTGCTCCGCCAGGGGAGCTGATGGTTCCTCGGCTTCCTCTCGCCGCTCCACCGCCACCAGATAGCGGGCCAGGCGATTGTTCTGGAGCTCGCGCTTGAAGGCCGTCGTCGGCCAGTTGTTGAGGAACGACTCCTGCTCGATCTCCATCACCTGGGAGATGTCGCCGAAGTCCATGGGGCGCACCTGATAGCGAGCGGCTGTTGTCTGCATGCCTGCCCTCCGACGGCTCTCGGCCATTGTAGCACGGGTCGCAAGAGGGCCTCAGGAGGAAAGAAGCGGCCAGGAGGACTACAGCCAGCGAGCGTCCCTTGACGCCAGCGATTATACTGCACGTGTTGGCGTCCGGACAGGTGACCGCAAGCCATGCGCAAGGGAATCGCACGGAGGGCGTCAAGTATGGCACATGCGACAAGACGTAGTCTGGATTCGGAGGGCAATCGAGCGGGGAGGACAAGGGACTGGAACTTCTGGAGAACTGTAACCGACCAGCTTTGGCGGCGTCAATGTAAGGGAGGGGCCGAGCGATGAAGAACTTTTTGCATGGGCCAGTCGGCCAAGCCCCTCGGTCTGCGGTTCGCGGCGAGCCGCCCTGCAGACTCACGCGCCGGGTTCCGGCCAGGGCCTAGGCGAGAAGGCCAGCTGTGCCCGCTGATAGACCACTGACCGGACAGGGCCTGGCGAGGCTGCTTCGCTTTCTCAGGCGCCACTGGCGCCCAACTGCGGCCTTTGCGGCGATAACCTATGGCCCTCTAGTTGCGCTGGTCCTCCTGCTGGTGTTCTGGCCAGCGCCGCCGGTCGCTCAGCCCTTCACCCTCGACGATAGCACCAGGATCTACGACCGCCACGGTCGTCTGCTCTATCAGGTGGTGCTGGCCCGCGAGGGCACCCACACGTACTTACCTCTCGAGCAGATGCCGGAGAGCCTGCGCGAGGCGACCATTGCGGTGGAGGACGCCAGCTTCTACAGCAACCCGGGCTTCGACGTGTTCGCTATGGCCCGCGCCCTCGCCCAGAACCTGCAGGCCGGCGAGATCGTCGCTGGCGGCAGCACCATCACTCAACAGCTCGCCCGCAACCTGTACCTCTCTCCGGAGGAGCGGTCATCGCGCAGCCCCTGGCGGAAGGTGCGGGAGACCATTCTGGCCATTCGTCTCACTCGCCACCTCAGTAAGGACGAGGTACTGGAGCTGTACCTCAACCAGGTCTACTACGGCAACCTGGCCTATGGAGTGGAGGCCGCTGCCGGAACCTACTTCGGCAAGTCGGCCCGCGACCTCGATCTGGCGGAGGCCAGCCTGCTGGCCGGCCTTCCTCAATCGCCGGCCACCTGCGACCCTCTGGCGAGCTTTCCAGCCGCCAAGGAACGCCAGCGCACGGTGCTTTCCCTCATGGAGCAAAGGGGATACATCAGCCAGGCCGAGGCGCAGGCGGCCTTCGAGGAGCCTCTCCACTTCGCCGAGGTGATCTTCCCCATGGAGGCGCCTCACTTTGTGGTCTTCGTGCGGAACCTGCTCGACCGCCAGCTCGGACCTGAGGCCCTGGAACAGGGCGGGCTGCGGGTATACACGTCGCTCGACTTGGACATGCAGCACGCAGCCGAGGATATCGTTCGGCGCCACGTAGCCAGCCTGGCAGACCACGACGTGTCCAATGCTGCCCTCGTAGCTTTGGACCCGACGACAGGTCAGATCCTGGCCATGGTAGGCAGCGCTGACTATTTCGAGGAGGAGATCGACGGGGCGGTCAACATGGCCCTGGCCTCCCGTCAGCCTGGCTCCTCTCTCAAGCCCATTACCTACGCCGCCGCCCTCAGCGGGGAGTACACCGCGGCTACTCCCATCGCCGACGTGAGGACCAGCTTCTTCACCCGCAAGGGCGAGCAGTATGTGCCCAACAACTACGACGCTCAGTTTCATGGGCTCGTCTCCCTGCGCTATGCCCTCGGCTCTTCCCTGAACGTCCCCGCTGTGCGGGTCATGGACGAGATAGGGGTCGATACGGTCCTTCGCCTGGCCCACGACCTGGGGATCACCACCCTGGACGACATCGGCCGCTACGACCTGAGCGTTACCCTGGGTGGTGGGGAGGTGCGCCTCCTTGACCTGACCGGAGCCTACGCCGCATTCGCCGCCGGCGGAGTGCGGCGGGAGCCGGTGGCCATCCTGCGAGTGGAGGACTCCTCGGGGCACGTTCTCTTCGAGTGGGGACAGCCGTCGGAGGAGCGCGTGCTCAGCCCTCAGGTCGCCTACCTTATCACCGACATTCTCTCCGATAACAGCGCGCGCATGCTCACCTTCGGCGAGTACAGCCCGCTCAGGCTCTCTCGGCCGGCCGCCGTAAAGACGGGCACGACCACCGATTTCCGGGACAACTGGACGGTCGGCTACACCCCCGATCTGGTTGCGGGCGTCTGGGTGGGCAATGCCGACAACCAACCCATGCATCAGGTGTCGGGCGCAACCGGCGCGGCGCCTGTCTGGCGCGACTTCATGGAGGAGGTGCTGAAGGACGCTCCTCCTGAGCCGTTCTCTCGACCGGAGGGCCTGGTGGAGACCGAGGTCTGCGAACCGACAGGCCTC